>Ga0302179_10000036_pt1 | contig 137132 bp, 118 predicted proteins | sample I_Palsa_E3_1_FD_198788 | JGI IMG/M metagenome (GOLD analysis project Ga0302179, IMG submission 198788) | Peat permafrost microbial communities from Stordalen Mire near Abisko, Sweden - I_Palsa_E3_1 | ecosystem: Environmental > Terrestrial > Soil > Palsa > Peat permafrost | place: Sweden...
GGTCGGGAGCAATTGCCACACAGGCTGTCATTGAGGTCGTCGTTTCCGCTACCACCAACACCACGGATGGCATCGACCTCTCCGAGGTGTATATCGTCGAGAACGATTTCGCCGATATCATGACCGAAAGCTTCAGCGCTTGCGAGCTTTACGCCACTGACGCGCAACTTGCGTTCACTTATGGCGTGGCTCAGCAGGCCGCAGCGCAGGGCATTACTTATTTTGTTTCCACCGGAGACAACGGCGCGGAAGGCTGCGACGATCCTTCCACGCCGCCAGCTACGCATCCCATATCTGTCAATCTCCTCGCATCCACCCCTTTTAACGTCGCTGTGGGCGGCACCATGTTCAACGAGAACGGCGAGGACAGCACCTACTGGGGAAGCGAGGCACCGCTGTCAGAATCCGCCATCTCCTACATCCCCGAAGACGTATGGAATGAGAGCAGCCCTACAGCGGGTCTGTGGGCAGGCAGCGGCGGAGCCAGCGCCGGGAACATTCAGTCCGGCGGCACTACCTCAGCCATTCTTAAGCCTTCCTGGCAAGCGGGCGTAACCGGGATTCCCAACGATGGCGTTCGCGATTTGCCAGACGTTGCGTTGACAGCGGCCAGCCACGATCCCTACCTCCTCTGCATCGAGGGGTCCTGCGCGCAAAATTTCATTTACTTCGTATCGGGTACCTCAGCGGCTGCACCCTCTTTCGCCGGCATCATGGCCCTTATCGATGGGCAAATTGCAAATTTCAATCCGTCTTTAGGGGTTCGCCAGGGTCAGGCGAATTACGTTCTCTATCGCGTCGCCGCCGCGCAGAATGCCGCGCTCTCGCAGTGCAATGCATCCAACACCTCCGCTCTGCCCGCCAGCACCTGCGTCTTCAATGACGTGACGTCGGGCAACAACGCCGTTCCCGGGGAGCTTAACTACGGCTCAAGTACTGCCGACTATCAGGCGAGCATCGGCTTCGACTTAGCTTCGGGGCTAGGGTCGGTCAATATCACAAATCTAATCAATCAGTGGAATTCAGTCACCTTTAGTCCGACGACCACTACTCTCGCCCTCAGCCCCACGGTCAACATCACCCATGGCTCCTCGGTGAGTGTCAACATCTCCGTTTCGCCGAACACACCGGGAGGAAATCCCTCTGGTGAGGCCTGGCTGCTTGCGGCAGCTGGGGCCATTTACAACATGCAAACCGCACTGGACGCCTTTACTTTAAGCGGCACCAGCACCGTCGTTTCCTCCACGAACCAACTGCCGGGCGGGGGACCATACAACGTCACTGCGGTCTATGGAGGCGACGCCACTTATGCTCCCAGCTATTCCAGTCCCGTCTCCGTCACCGTAACGCCAGAATCAAGCGCGACAACCGTGTCTGTTCTGACCGCAACCTCTCAAGGCGTGGCCCTTCCCTTCACCGGCGGTCCGTTTGGAAGCTTCGTCTATCTGCGCGCCGATGTGTCAGGCTTGTCGGGTCACGGCACGCCCACCGGGACCGTCACCTTCGCTGATACTTATGGATCTATTCCAGGCGGTCCTTCCTTCCAACTGAACGCCGGGGAGCAGCTTAACAGTGGCAGCAACACAGCAACTCCCAACGGAGTCCTCAATTTCGACGCTGGCGCTCACACCATCTCCGCGAGCTACAGCGGCGATGCCAGCTTCAACCCCAGCAATAGTGCTCAGTCGCTCAGTTTCACAATCCAGCCTGGGTTCTTCGTGTCATTTCCCCCCAGTCAATCGACCCTGACCATATCGGCTCCGGGGTCGCTGGCTTCGACCGCCGTCAACGTCACTAATTCCACCGGATTTAATGGAACCGTTTCTTTTTCCTGCTCCGCGCTCCCCGCCGGCGCCTCGTGTCAATTCAACCCACCCACCATTGCCGCCACCGGTACGTTGGCAACTACCTTCTCCGCAATTACAGTGCAGACAGAGGCTCCCACAACCAGCCTTCGAACTCCCTCACACCCATATTTACCCCATTGGCTTGCCGCTGCAATCTTTCCGTTTGTTTCCCTCGTTCTTGTCGGGGGCTCCCGGAGACGTTGGCGCTTGCGGCTCTTTCTCCCGCTTTTGATGCTGATCATGTTGCTTGCCGCTTGCGGCGGTGGCGGCGGTGGAAGCGGCAATACCGGGCCGCCCCCTAATTCCGGCACGCCGCCTGGGACCTACACCGTGGTTGTAACCGCGACTAGCAGCTCGCTCACATCGACCGCCGGTTTCACCCTCATCCTGAAGTAGGTATTCGGGGATATGGGGACGGAGGGCCAATCACAGGAGAGCACAAGTCCGAACGCTCCTTACAACCCGCGACCCGTTCCTATGTTCTAATTCCAACAGGAGGGCGTTATGAAAAAACTTCGCCTCCCGCTCCTTTCTTTAGCGCTGGTTCTGGCCGCGTCGCTTGCACTGTCCTGCGGCTCAAATTCGACTCCCGGTCAACTCCAGTCCATCACCATCAGCCCCGCCACGGCCATTGCCGGTGGCCTTCCCGGCCAGACGGTACAGTTCACCGCCACTGGCCACTACAGTGCCGCTCCTTATGCGGTCACTCCGCAACCCGCAACCTGGGGAGCGTGTTATCAGAACGCGCCCACAACCGAGGTGACCGTGACCTCCACGGGTGCGGCTCAGTGCGTGGGCGCGGGCGGACCGACCGACGACTATTCCATCTTCGCATTCGACCAAACAAACTTTAACCTGCTCGCCGCCTGCGGCGGAGGCTGCACCATCGTCGGCACCGCACAACTCAGCTGTACGGGCACGGCTGTGGATGCGGCACTTCGGTAGGAAGGTGCAGCAGTGCCTTTCCGGCGGCTGTCGCGGGGCGTCCCGCCCACGCTCGTGTAGCAGCCACCGGAACTGGTGTAGGATTTACCCGCGTCCATCCCTACACCATGAAACTCTCTCAGATCGCCTCCGCCCTCAACGCGCGCCTCGACAAGGGCTCGCTCGATTCCGGGATCATCGATTCCGAGATCATCGATATCGAGATCACCGGCCTCAACGGCATCGAAGAAGCCGGCCCCTCGGAGATCACCTTCGTGGCCAACCAGAAATATGCTTCCGCAGCGCGGCATACGAAAGCGGCAGCTGTAATCGTCGCTGAAAATTTTCCTGTCATCCCTGCGGCGACGCTGCGTGTCGAAGATGCTTATTTAAGTTTCGCGCGCTCGCTCGAACTCTTTCATCAGCCGCTGCGCTATGCGCCTGGAATTCATCCCACAGCGGTCATCGACCCAACGTCGAAAGTCGGAAAGAACGCGCACATCGGCCCTTACGCAGTCGTCACCGAGAACGTCGAGATCGGCGACGATGCTGTGTTGTTAGCTCACGTCGTGATTTATCGCGGAGTGAAGATCGGCAACAGCTTCTTCGCGCACGCGCACGCGGTGGTCCGCGAAAACTGCCGCATCGGCGACAACGTCCTGCTGCACAACGGAGTCGTGATCGGCTCCGACGGCTTCGGCTTCGCCAAGACGAAAGAAGCACGTTGGTACAAGATTCCCCAACCCGCTCCAGTCGTCATTGAGGACGACGTGGAAATTCAGGCGAACTCCTGCATCGATCGCGCCAGCGTAGGCGAAACCCGCATTCGCCGCGGAGTGAAAGTCGACAACCTCGTCCAAGTCGGCCACGGATCGCAGGTCGGCGAAGATGCTTTGCTCTGCTCGCAGGTAGGTCTTGGAGGTTCGACGGAGATCGGCGCTCGAGTGATTCTCACTGGCCAAGTCGGCGTAGTTGGACATTGCGAGGTCGGCGATAACGCGATCGTCACGCCGCAAAGCGGAGTAGCGAATGACATTCCCCCGAACGCGCTGGTCAGCGGCGCTCCTGCTGTCGATCACAAGTTGTGGTTAAAGTATTCAGCGATTCTGCCGAAGTTGCCGGAAATGGCGCGCGCATTGCGAGCGAAGATTCCAAAAGAGTAACGCGGGTTTTACTTTTTCAACTCCGCGGGCCAGTTCTGTACCAGCGTGAACGGATCGCTGCCCTCTTTCAGATTTCCGCTGTTGATGAGAAACTTTTTTCCGTCGGCGCTCACGTCGAATGGTCCATACTCGCGTTGGATTCCAATCGCCTGAAACAAAGTATGCGGAGTGCCAAGCTGCACTGCGCTACTGGACGCATTCACATCGACTGCAACGAGATTGTCGGAAGGGTCGAGATAGAAAATTTCCTTGCCGTCTCCGCGCCACTTTGCCGCGTTGCCGCCAACGCTCGAGACCTGCCACTTCGCACCACCGCCGGGAAATGCCGTGATGTAAATTTCCCAGCGGCCCGACTCGTTGCTCTGATAAGCCATCCATTTTCCGTCCGGAGAAATCGCGGAGAAACGTTCATCGAAAGTACTCTTAACGATGGGAAACGGTTTGCCGTCTCCGAACAGAGGAAGCGCCCAGAGATGGTAGGTGGTTTCGTTTTGCGGCACCTTGCGCTCGTAAATCAGATAACGTCCGTCGGGCGAAAAACCATCGGGAATTTCGATCGTACCTTTGTCTTGGAGCACAATCCGCTCGGCAGTACTCCCGTCCGCTGCCTTTGCCACGATGTATACCTCTCCTGAACCAGAAGCGTAGTAGACAGTCTTCCCGTCGGACGACCACACGGGATTTCCCTGGCTGAAGGGCCCGAATGTCAAACGAGTGCTCGTTCCGCGCGTCAAGTCAAAGATCCAGATGTCCCCGATTCCCTGCGCGCCCGCAAATATCTCGACGGCTGCCTTGGATCCGTCGGGCGATAGCACCGGACCGAGATACCGACCGGATTGCGGGATCGTACTGATCTGCTTGCCATCCCGGCCCCACCAGACCATGTTCCAGCCGCCTGACATTTCTCCCGTTTGGTAGATCAGGGTGCCGGTGTTTGAAGCCGAAAACATGGCGCGCACACTCGCGCCGTTTATTGCGACATGTTCCGCGATGGGCACGGGCTCGCCGCTAAGTTCGAACCGGCTGGGGTTGAAGGGTTGTGCCATCAGAGTCTGACCGCGCAAAAACAGAAGGTGACCTGCGGCGTAGATGGCCATGGTCTCGCTTTTCATGAGAACTTTGGCTTGCAAGGTTCCCAACTCTCCTACGTAGAGCACGGAAGGTTCTCCGGCGCGGGAGTTGCGCGACCAGTATAGGAAGTGTTTTCCATCGGGAAAAAAAAACGGCCAGCGATGGCTGTTCTCCGCTTGAGCCGTATCGAGCTTCGAAGCAGGTTCAGGCTTGCCACCGGATGCCGATACGCGCAACAACCCTTGCGTGGTTGTGGGAGAGAACACGATGACGCCCTCGCTGCTCCACGCGCCACCGCGGCCACTGATGCCGTCGCAAAGAATTTGCGGCGGGCCACCAGCGGCGTTGATCTTCTTCAGTTTTCCCGGCGTGAAGAAGCCGATCTCCCGGCCATCTGCGGATCAGAAGGGATACATCGCGTCCTCGGTTCCGGCCAGAGGCTGCGCTGCCAGAGATGCGAGCGCGCGCACATATAACAGGACTTTACTTTTATCGTCGCGCGCGGTGAAAGCGATTCGCGTTCCATCGGGAGAGAGCACGGCTGGCCCCGATGCCGGAAGCATGGTCACGAACATCGTGCCCGGCGGAGGAAGGATCGACGACTGCACTACCGCCGCGGGCTTGGGTGCCTGGAATAGGTAGGCTGCGCCGATGATTAACGCGAGCAGTGCCGCGAACGCCGCGACCAGCCATGGAACACGAGAACCGTTCGACGTTTGGTTCAACGCAGCTGCCGAGATGCTCGGAGCTTGCGGATCAGCCTCCGCCAAAGCTTCCAGTTGAATTCTGACGTCGTGCATGCAAGCGTAGCGTTGCTCGGGATTTTTTGCCAGGCAGAGCCAGACAGTTTCATCGAGCCGTGGCGGAGAATTCGGCAGCACGGTTGAAATGCGCTCCGGTTCCTTATCGAGTATCGCGCCCAGCACGCTGAACTGCGATTTCCCCTCGAACGCTCTGCGCCCGGTGAACATCTCGTAGAGCACGCAGCCGAAACTGAAAACGTCCGAGCGCGCATCGGCTTCCGCGCCCTGCAACACTTCCGGAGCCATGTACTGGAACGTTCCGACCACGGTTCCCTTCTGCGTGAGCGGCGAGGCGGAAGCACTGAGCGCAGCCACGCTCATGGTCGGCGTGCTCGGTGTTAATGGGCTAGCTCCTGACGCGGAACTCAAGCCTGGCGCGGGTTTCGCCAAGCCGAAATCCATGAGCTTCGGCCCATGCTTAGTGAGCATGATGTTGGCCGGCTTCAAATCGCGATGCACGATTCCGCGCGCGTGCGCTTTGTCGAGCGCATCGGCAATCTTGATCGCTATTTGCAGCGCCTCCGCAATGGGCATCGAGCCGCAGTGCAACCGGTCGGCCAGAGTCTCGCCGTCCAGATGCTCCATGACGAGAAAATCCACGCCATCCTGCGAGCCAATATCGTGCAATGTACAAATGTGTGGATGATTCAACGAGGATATCGAGCGCGCCTCGCGCTCCATGCGCTGCCTTAGATCAGGATTCGAGGAGAGATGCGAAGGCAAAACCTTGATCGCGACATCGCGCCCCAGTCGCGTATCGCGAGCGCGATAAACTTCGCCCATGCCGCCCGCTCCCAGCGGTGCTTGAATTTCATACGGCCCGAGTTTTGTGCCAGAGGCGAGGCCCACGATTGGCTGGGATTATATCCTGAACCGAGAGGACAGACAGAATGAACACATCACGTATTCGCGTTCCCTTCGTGTGCCTTCATGTCCTTCGTGGTTAATTCTCTTTGCCGCAACTCCTCCGGCAATCCGCTCTCAATCACAGCCCGCACCTTTTCCATCAAACGCTCGCGGCTGCCGAAGTTCTCAGGCTCAATCGGAGGATGAAAGATTACCTTCGCTGTTCCCGGTTTAATTGCGAACCTTCCCTTCGGCATTAACTCGTGTGTTCCCACGATGGTCACGGGAACCACCGGAACGCCGCACTCCATCGCCAGATAAAACGGTCCCTTCTTGAAAGGCAGGAGCCTGCCATCGAAAGAGCGATGGCCTTCCACGTAGATCGACATATTCAAGCCCTGATGCACAACTTGCTTGGCCACCCGCACCGATTCGATTCCGGCGTCACGATTGCCGCGATCGACCGGAATCATCGACCCCATCCGCATCGCGCGCCCCAGAATCGGAAAACTGAACAATTCCTTTTTCACCAGCACCGAAGTGCGCTTCGGAATCAGCGGCGTGATAATCGGAGGATCCAGATTCGACACATGGTTCGACATGAAGAGGTAGGTGCGCGCCGGGTCAAGTTTGTCGAGTCCGACGGATTGCACGCGCACCCCGGCCAGCCGCACGCCACCGCGGCAGCCAATCATGAATATGCGATACAGCAGGTTGACGTTTCCCGCGACGAACGACCAGGGAAATCCGATCAGCGCCGCGATAGGCGCGGTCAGCCCCCAGAAAGTCAGCATCGCGATAGTTCCGATCATATTATTTTCGGCCGCACGAGCCGGCGAAACGCTGGCGCTACGCTACTCTGCTTCGCCTTTCAGCCACGCGGCCCGGCGCGTCCGCTGCTCTGCTGTAATGTTCTCTAAGTCCTTCAGCTCGTAAACACTTTCTTCGCGGCTTCCAACCTTCCACTTCAGTTCAACTTCGGCACCGCCTCGGTTTCGGATTTTAACCGTGATTGTGTCGCCCACATGCAGCCCTGCCAAGTCCCGCACAAATTCCCGCTTTGTTGCGTTGCTATTGATTTCTAAAACCGTATCACCAACGCGCAAACCAGCGCGCTCAGCGGCGCTGCCGGCGGTCACCGCAGCGACTGTAACGGAGCCGTCAGAGTTTCGCGAAGGCACAAACCCGGCGTCGGCAACTTGGTACGTTTGCCGGATCAGGCGCAGTCCCACGCTACGAAAGAAGTCGTTCCACGGAATCTCCTCCGTGCCCGCAACATACTTCTCGAAAAACCATTTCAGATCCGAATGGCTCACGGCCTCGGCGGCCTCGCGCACGCCTTCAGAATCTGGGAAGAACTTTCCTTGCTTTGCATAATTCTGATTCATCCATTGAAATACTTCGCGCAGTGAAGCGTGACCATGACTGGCTTCGCGCACCGCCAGATCGAGCACGATGCCGAGCAGTTCGCCCTTGTTGTAATACGAAATGCTGCGCTCAGCGCGCTGGTAGGACGCGTGGCCTTCGAGCCAAGCATCAAGACTCGACTCCTCCGCCGATTGCGTGAGGTGCGCTGGACGCCCCTCGAGTTCGCCGATCCCGGACGCCAGTTGCAACTCGAAGCGGCGTTCTTCGACCAACCCGCTGCGCAGCTGGATGATGTCCGCCGCGGTGCTGGTGCATCCCTCGCTGAACCAAAGCGCCCGCGTGTAATTTTCTTTCGTATAATCCACCGGCTCAAGCGTCTGCGGACGGATGCGCTTCACGTTCCACAGATGAAAAAACTCATGCGAGGTCACCGAAGCTAACGACTCGGGAGATTTTGCCAACAGGTCTGCATTCAGCGCAATCGCGGTCGAGTAAGCATGTTCCATGCCGCCGCCGCTTGGCCCGCGCGGGAAGTGATAAAGAAACATGTACCTGTCGAAGGGACGGTCGTTCATCCAACTGGTCGCGGCCGCCACAATCTTCTGCAGCGTGGCGTCGATCTGTTTCATGTCGAAGTCGCCGGACTCGGCATCAACGATCACGCGAAAGTGTGCGCCGGCTTCGTCGAAATCGGATTCCTTGAACATTCCGATCTCGACTGGAGAATCCACCAGCCGGTCGTAATTTTCCGCACCGAATTCGCCGTCAGGTGTCGATGTTAGCGGCGTAGCTACCCGCCATCCTGAGGGAATCTGGCTGAAGCGCACGACCATCGACCCGTTCCGCGCGTCCACGGGATACATAAGAATCTGCGCGAGATTTAGAAACGCATGGTGCGAGTTCAGTTCGGCGTTGAAGGGCCCGGCTGAATCCACAAAGATTTGATAGTCGACTACGCCGCCGCCTTGGGCGTTGGCGATCTGCCACCGACTCTTATCCAACGCGTGCACCGGAAGCGCGTGGCCCGCGAGGTCTTTCGCGCGCACCCAGTTCACGTATTGCGCGAAGTCGCGTATTTGATACAACGCATTCCATACCGGAAGCTGTAACTCGCGCTGCGCTGGGCCCTCGGGCAGCAGAATCTGCACCTTAATCAGATGCTGCTCGGGACTCGCCAGCGAAATTGTGTAGCTGGTGGCAGCGTACGACGGATTAAAAGCAAAACAAAGAAACAGGACAGTCGAGACGGCGGCGCTACGTTCGCGTAGAATCTGGCGCACGCGGCCAGAGGTCGCGATCCGACGCCTCATTGTCACTATCACTGCTTCCCCGCCGAGTTCGCAGCGTTGTTCGCAGCGACGACGACCGCGGTGTCGCCCGCGAGCGCACGTAGTCGCGCCGGAAGTTTCTCGTAGATTCCGCCGAAGCCTCCGTTGGAAAGAATCGCAACCACGTCTCCGCTCCGCATCTCCGGAGCAATCTTCTGCACGATCTCATCCGCATCGGCGATTAAGCGCGCACGCCGGCCATGCTTCTCGACGTCGGCAGCAAGCTCTGGCAACTCCAGCCGCTCGTTGACCGGCACGGCCTCCGAACGGAACACGCCTGCGACTATGACCTCGTCCGCAAGCGCCAGACTTCGCGCCAGGTCGCCTTGCAAGACGCGCCGCCGCAGCGTGTTCGAGCGCGGCTCCAGAATCGCCCACAAGCGCGCGCCCGCATACCGCGCGCGCAACGCCTTCAACGTGCCCGCAATCGCCGTGGGATGATGCGCGAAGTCGTCGATGATCGTGATGCCATTCACCTGCGCCTTAACTTCCAAACGCCGCTTCACGCTCTTGAAGGTCTTCAGCGCCGCCGCAATCTCTTCTTTCGAGATTCCATAGGCCGCAGCCAGAGCCGCAGCCGCGGTCGCGTTCCACACGTTGTATTCGCCCGCTAGCGGGAACTCAAGATCCGCCCAGTGACTATCCTTACGCAACACAGACCATGAAGTTCTTCCCGTCTCGAATTTCAGATTTGCGATTCGCCAATCCGAGCGCGCGCTGGCGCCGTAACGCTCCACCGGGCAAAACGCTTTGCTCAAGCAACGCTCGAGGCTCGCGCTCTCAGCGCCATCGCCTGCCACTCCGTCGAAAGCGATAATTCTGCCGCGCCGCGGAATGAGATTTACCAGACGCTTAAACGCAGTTTCGACGGCATCGAGATCTTTATAGATGTCGGCGTGATCGAACTCTACTGAGGTCAGAATCACTGTGTCAGGAAAATAATGCAGAAACTTCGGACCCTTATCGAAAAAAGCAGTGTCGTACTCATCGCCTTCGAGAATGAAATGTTTTCCCTGACCGAGATGAAAGCTCGATCCAAAGTTTTCCGCGATGCCGCCAATCAAGAACGAAGGCTGCATGCCCGCCGTGTGAAAAATCCACGCCAGCATCGAAGTCGTCGTCGTCTTCCCGTGCGTCCCTGCTACCACCAGCACTTCTTTGCCGCGCAGAAATTCCTCATGCAGCAACTGCGGCAGCGAGCAGAATGGAATGCGCTGGTCGAGCACCTGCTCCAGTTCAATATTTCCTCGTGAAATCGCGTTGCCCACGACCACGAGATCAGGGCGAGGCTCAAGATTTTCCGCAGCAAAAGGCTGCGCCACCGGAATGCCGATTTCCGACAGAAAATCCGACATAGGCGGATAAGCCGCCGCGTCCGACCCGGTGACATGAAAGCCACGCTGCTTCAGCATCCCCGCCAGCGCGGCCATCGCTGTCCCGCAAATACCAATCAGATGAATGTGTTTCTTATGATCCATAGTTTCTTCGTCAGGAAGTTTCTCTTCTTTTCTTCGCGTCCTTCGCGGATTTTCTTAGCGATCTTTGCGGTGAGCTCTTGACTTTGAATTTCGGCCTCGCGCTAGATCTCTAAAGCCCCACGACTAAGCCGTCACCGCCGCTTCCAGAATCCTCAGACTTACCTGCCCACCACTCACCGTTAATCGAGCGCGCACACCGATCGGCAGCGTGATGTTCCCCGCAGTTACGTGACCGGACCGCACTCCATAAGCCACGGGCACTCGTAACGAGCCAACAATCCGCAGGATAACTTCTTCCAGCGTATAACCCTGATTTGCCGTTTGCTGGCAATCCACCATCTCTCCGAAGATAACCCCCCTCACCTCATCCAGTTTGCCGGCCAACTTCAATTGCATCAGCATACGATCGATCCGGTAGGGTTTCTCCGCCACATCTTCGAGAAACAAAATCTTACCCGCGGTCTTGATCTCGAAAGGCGTTCCGAGCGACGCCACCAGGATCGAAAGGCAGCCACCATAAAGAATTCCCTCGCCCGCTCCATCGACTAACCCGCTCGCCCCAGAGTCCGTGCCCAAGTTGAGATCCCAAGCAGTCGCGCTCGTCAGCGCAGCCTGCCATGACGCAAGGTCCACGCGATCTGCTTGTGCCCAATCTTTCGCCACCATCGGCCCATGGAATGTCACCAACCCCAGAGCATCGGAAAAATATGTAAGCAGCACGGTCGGATCGCTGTAGCCCACGAAAATCTTCGGGTGGGCCTCGACCTTCGCCAAGTCCAGCTTTTCCAGCACATAGTTCGCGCCATAGCCGCCGCGCGCGCAAACAATCGCCCGCACGTCATCGCGCACAAACATTTCTTCCAATTCGCGCGTGCGGCGCTCGACCGATCCCGCAAAATACAAATCCTGGTCGAGGATGGAGTCAAAATAAAACGGCCGATATCCCGCGCGCCGCAGCGCCTCGCAACCAGCCTCAAGCTCACTGCGCTTGATGTTGCTGGCGGGCGCCACAATGCCGACGGTATCTCCCGGCCGAAGAGCCGGAGGCTTGATACGGGGAGTGGTCGAAGAAGACATTCGGCAAGGGTTGCGAACAAGAAAACTACAATCAGAAAAGTCAGCCTAGCTCAGAAAAAACTCTCCGCGGCAAACCAGTCGCGCCGCCCCGCGCAAGTACACCAACTCATTTTCCAAACGCACTCTCTGCGTTCCTCCCGGAGCGTGCACTCGAACCGGCGATTCCGCCCTGCGCGTGGCAATCGCCGCCACCGCCGACGCGCACGAACCCGTCCCCGACGACTGCGTCTCACCTACTCCGCGCTCAAAAAAAAGAACGCTCACATCATGCTTTCCATCGACCGTAACCATCTGAACGTTCACGCCCTGCTTAAATTGACCACTGTGCTGAATCTCTGCAGCTTGCGTGCGCCAGTCTTCGGCAAACTCCGGCGCAAAAACAACATAGTGCGGATTCCCCATCGAAACCGGAATCCCTCGCACCTCGCCATCGCCCAGCTTTACTGCTAGTTCCGCGCCCACGGCGGCCTCGCCCATCTCAGCTTCAAACTCGTATTCAGATTCGCGGCTCGCGGTCAGCACGCAAGTCTTCAGCCCGGCTCCGGTTTGAATCGTAATCTTCTCCAGCCCGCGCTCGGCGCAGACGTAAGCCGCCACACAGCGCGTGCCGTTGCCAGAAATCTCCGCCTCGGACCCATCGTTATTAATCAGCCGAATCTCCACGTCCGCAGAAGCGTGCGGATACATCCACTCCACGCCATCCGCCCCCACGCCTTCGTGCCGGTCACACATGCGCCGCGTAATTCCACCCATGTCAGCAGCTAAATCCCCTGCGATCACGGCCGCATCGACCAGCAGAAAATCATTTCCGCACGCGCTGGCCTTCACAAATGGAATCACCACTCCCGGCAGGCTCACTCCAACTCCACTGGTCCCAACGAAGTCACACTGCCCAGCACTGGCGAGGCTCTCAGTTCGCTCAGCAATTCCTTCTGGTCACGGTTACAGCCCACCGCGTCAAACTGCAGCCGGACATGCTGGCTCGTGCTGCCACTCACAACGTTCAACATCATGCGATGTTTACGCTCCAGTATGCGGTTCACCTCCTGCGTGATTTCATCCACGCTCCCGCCCGTCACCTCATAGCTATTCAGCAGTGTCTTCAGGTTAAACGTCAGCTCCAGGTGACCCAGAGAGAACAGCGCAGCCACCACTACGATTGTGGCAAACACCGCCGTCAGGTAAAGGCCTCCACCAGTCGCCATTCCCACCGAAGCCACCACAAACAAAGTCGAAGCCGTCGTCAAGCCGCTCGTCAATCCTCGCGTATGCAAGATCGATCCCGCGCCGATGAAGCCAATACCTGGGATGATCTGCGCCGTGATGCGCGTGTGATCTCCCAGATGTTCCACCGCGAGCACATCCGAAAGAATGGTGAACATCGCGGCGCCAAAACAGATGAACATGTTGGTGCGCAGTCCCGCCGGCCGGTGCCGCAGTTCACGCTCCAGCCCGATGATCCCACCCAGGATTGCCGCCAGCACCAAACGGATCAGAGTGGTTGCGACCAAGCCGCTCGCCATCTCGCTGTGCATCAAATTTAAAATGTGTGGCCAAGTCATGGTTTTAACTCTTTGTCCGGGAAAGGCTTAGCGATGGCCGGATTTTACCACCGGATCGCCCGCGCCCGGCGTTAACGCACCTGATTACCGCGCCGGCTCAAGGCCGTGCATCTGATTGCGTCCTTGAAACACTCCGGCACTCGGCTGCCCTGTTGTGTGAATCACGACCAGTGCCTTCAAATGACGATCTTCTGCCGCCGCCCACACCGGATCGCCGTCGAACCCAATCGCATAATCCGCATGCGCCTCTGGGTCGGCAAGAGCTCGCTCCCACAATCCGTCCGGATCGACCGGCCGCATCCACACGCGATGATTGCCTTCGTTGATCGTTCGCCGCAACGGAATGCCCGCCTGCTCGAGCGCCCCCGAGTGTTCGCCCAAATACATCAGCAGCGCGGAATCCGACGGCAATGACTTCAGCCAGCCCGCGAGTTGCCGATCCAGCGCCGCATGCCCGCGCATGTTGCTCTCAGCCTCGCGATAACAGATTGGCTGCGCGCGCCAGATCGCAGCATAGCTCGCAAGCACGGTCACGAATACACCAGCCAGCGCCGCTACGGGCGCCCACTTCCCCCACAAAACTTCAGCCTGGCGAATCTTGATCGCGAATTCCACCATGAACACAATCCCCAGCGGCACAAACACCGCGAAGGCCGGAAGCAGTTGCAATCCGTAGCGCACGTTGTACTCAGAAAACGGCCACCACGTTGGCACGAAAATCGGCACGCTGCCATGCGCTACCGACAGCGCGTAAAACAGAAGCGGCACCCACAGCAGCAACGCGACACGGCCGCGCCCGCCGAATGCGGCCGCCAGGCTTCCCACGAGAGCCAGCGCCAGCCATAGCCGTCCTACCCAGTTCGACTGTCCCACATCCAGTTCCGCCGCCTTTAGAAAATACGATCCGGCAGCGAACAGATTTCCTTTCGCAGGATTCACCGTCGCCGTTTTCTGCTCGATCGCCTTCGCCGAGTAAGGCCCCTGCGCGAACTCCAAGGGATTCCGATAGACGGCCGCGTTGTAAGCGAGCCAAAGCGCGGGACTGGCAATTGCGATCACAACAAATTTTGCTATCGTTTTTCGCGAGGGCCGCAAGATTGTGGGTGCCCCATTTCTCGCGTCTTTTGTGAGAAGCTTGCCCTGAGCGGAGCCGAAGGGTGGGGCTTTCGCCGCAACCACCACAGCCCCCACCACCAAAACCCCCGCCAGAAACCATCCGTCATACCGCGTCAAACAAGCTGCAAACAAATACAACCCACACTTAGTCAGTAATCGATTAACCTTCACCCCTCCGCGCGCAAACTCGGCGAAATAAACCACCGCCCAAATGAAAAATGCGAGATACAGCGACTCCCCCATCGCAGTCGCCTGCATGTAAATCAGATTAGGATTCGCGCCATAAACCAGCGCCGCAGCCCACGCTCCAAACGTAGCGACTCCGTTATTATTATTATCGTTCGGCACACCATCCGCTGCTCCGCGCCAAAGCATCCCGCGCACCAGCCGGAATATTCCCAGCACTCCAAACACAAACCCCGCCATCGACGGAATCGACCCGCCCGATCCGCCCTGCCACATCCGCATCGACACGATGAACGGCATGATCAACAGGTGCGGCAGCGGCAACCACACCGTTCCCAACTGCAGCAGCCCGGGAGTTTTCGAATCGAACACGCGCCGCGCGATGTTGATGTGCGCCACGGCATCGCCGTAAAGCAACACATCTCCGCTGCGATAGAAAAAAAGAAAGGAGAATACCGAGACGAAGATCGCAAGCCAGATCAACCGCACGATCTCAATATCGGAATACGGCCTAGCGGGCCCAGTTTGCGGCTTCGGGAGTTGCAGCTTCCGGGATTGTAGCTTCGAGGTTTGCGGCTTCATTCGAGGTGGGTTAGCTCGCGAAAAATCTGAAAGCGCGCGTCAATTTCTTCCCGGGTCAGGGATTGCAGCCGCTCCGTGCCAAAACTTTCTACGGCGAACGATCCCATCACTCCACCATAGAACAGCGCCCGCTTCAACACTTCGCGGTTCAACGTTTCCTGGGACGCCACGTAGCCCATGAACCCACCGGCAAACGAATCACCCGCTCCCGTAGGATCCTTCACTTCGTCGAGCGGCAAAGTCGGCGCGCGAAACGGATGCCGGCCAAGCCCAAACGCGCCTTCCCGAAAGAAAATCGTAGCCCCATACTCGCCGTGCTTGATCACCAGCGCCTGCGGACCCATCGCCAGCACCTTCTGCGCCGCGCGCGGCAGGTTTTTTTCGTCCGACAGCATCTTGGTCTCGGTGTCGTTGATCAACAGCACGTCAACCAGCTTCAGGGTCTCGGCCAGTTCCGCTCGCGCGCCGTTGATCCAGTAATTCATGGTGTCGCATCCCGTGAACCGCACGCCATTCATCTTACGGCGCACGTTGGCCTGCAACGTCGGCTGGATGTTCGCCAGGAACAAAAACTCCGTGTCTTCGTACTCTTTCGGAATGCGCGGCTGGAATTTTTCAAACACATTCAGATCGGTAAAGGTAGTCTTGGCCTCGTTGAGATTTTCAGCATAAGTCCCGCCCCAGCGAAATGTTTTTCCAGAAGCGCGCTCGATCCCGCGCGTATCGACTCCGCGCTTTTTCAGGACTTCTTCGTGCTCCACGCCAAAGTCGTCGCCGACAATGGCAACCATCCGCACCTGAGTGAAATAGCTGGCCGCCAGCGAAAAGTAAGTCGCCGCGCCGCCCAATATCCCCTTCACGCTGCCCGATGGCGACGCGATGTCATCAAACGCAACCGAACCGACAACCACTATGCTCATGATGGATTAACTCTGCCTCGCGAGGGACTAGGGAGCAGGGGATAGGGAATAGGGGATAGGGCAGCGAACCGAAGTGACCTCATCGGCGCGTCCGACCTGCCCTAATCCCTAGCCCCTAACCCCTAGCCTCATCCCTTCACATACTTTCCAATAATCAATTTGAGTTTCTTCTGAGTCGCTGCCGGAATCTTTTTCGAATCCGTCAAAATTGCGTGCGCCAGCGCCGACCCGCACTTGCACGACCGCTCCCGCGGCATCGCCGCCACGGTCTCGCGCACCACTTTCGCCGCGTTCTCCGCATTCTTTACCAGCACCGCGACAATCTGATCCACGGTGACCGAGTCGTGATGCGGATGCCAGCAATCGTAATCCGTCACCATCGCCACCGTGACGTAGCAAAGCTCGGCTTCGCGCGCCAACTTCGCCTCCTGCAGGTTAGTCATGCCGATTACATCCATGCCCAGCCCGCGATACACATTCGACTCCGCCTTGGTTGAAAACTGTGGACCCTCCATGCACAAATAAGTTCCGCCGCGCTTGCCCGTCACTCCGGCTCGTTTGCAAGCGGCCTCGACCACGCCCGCCAATTCGCCGCACACCGGATCGGCAAACGCAATATGCGCCACCACGCCATTGCCGAAAAATGTATCGATGCGATGCCGCGTGCGATCGAAAAACTGATCAGGGATCACAAATTCCAGCGGCTTGTGTTCTTCCTTCAGCGACCCCACTGCGGAAACGGAAACAATCCTCGAAACTCCCAACTGCTTGAACCCATGAATATTCGCGCGGAAATTCAGTTCGCTCGGCAGAATTCGATGCCCGCGCCCATGCCGCGCCAAAAACGCGACCTTGCGCCCTTCGAGCGTTCCGCAAACGTAAGCGTCCGAAGGCGCGCCAAACGGCGTCTTCACCCGCACTTCTTTAACCCGGCTCGGCCCAGGCATGGAATAAAGCCCGCTTCCGCCGATAATCCCAATCTCCGCCTGAGCCACCAACCCTCCCAAAATCTCATGCCCACAGACGACTCAAACAGTGCGCACCGAACTCGTGATTATACAAGACACTCTGTGAACGTCTGCGTCCACTGTTGCCCCGAGCAGAGTCGAAGGGTGTTCCAAGGTTTTCTCACGCGTTACAATTCTCTTATGCGTTGCAGAGCCTTGGTTGTCCTGATTCTCGCGACCGGTGCCATCGCACAAAACGCACCCAGGCCAGCGCGCCAGCCCGAGCCCAAATCAGCAACGGTTCCCTTCACCCTAGATCACAACCGTATCGTCATCGACGTCAGCATCCCGCTTTCCGATGGAACCACACAGCGCGTTCGCGCCTGGGTCGACAATGGAAATCCCGAGCTATACATGTCGCGGATGCTGTCCGGTCGCACCGGAGGCTGGATGTCTTGCGACGGCCAACTCTGTTCCGCCGCTCCACCCGCTGAGATAAACATTGACGGCATGACGATCAGACTGGGCGGACAAACTGGGATAAAGGAGGCTAAAGTTCCCGGCTTCGGCGGTCCACTGGCTCCCGGCTTAACTGCCGAAATCAACATCCCCTCCACAGTGCTGCGCAACTACGACGTACTAATTAATTTTCCCGACCACGAATTCACCATCGCCCAACCTGGTACGCTGAAGTTTAAGGGCGTGACTGCGAAGGTGATCGTGAACCCCGCGAACGGCCTCATCCAGGTCCCAAGCCAAATCGCGAACAAGAAATACAATCTCGCGCTTGATTTAGGCTCGTCCCTTAGCTTTATTTCAGCCGACCTCTTCGACAAACTCTCAGCCGCTCACCCCGACTCGCCCCACATGACCGGCGCAATCGGCCCCGCAAACATGTGGGGAACACGCGACGAACCGGACTCGAAACTGATGCGCCTCGACCGCGTGCAATACGGTCCGCTGTATCTTACGGATGTGCCATTCGTGAGGCTCGATGCGGCGGCGCAGACAAGCTTTGCAATACGTTGGCCCTTACAACCAGCACCCCTGCTCGGCTCCGAGGCCCTGCTCAACTACCGCGTCGGCATCGACTACGCTCACTCGACGGTCTATTTCGATATCGGCCGAATGTTCAATGTTCCTGACTTCGACGTAATCGGACTAATCCTTGGTCCCGAAGACGACGGACGCTTCACCATCCTCGGCATCGCAGATTACGAAGGCAAACCTTCCGTGGCAGAAGTTCAGGCCGGCGACCACCTCATAGCCATCGGCAACATTCCCGTTGCCGGCTCAAGCATGGGACAAGTCTGGTCAAGGCTTGCAGGTGAACCGGGAAAGGAACACACACTCACCGTCGAGCGAAGCAGCAAGCAATTTACTGTCGCAGCGAAAGTGCAGCACGTCCTGGGAGCAACCGACGAAGACAACAGCAAAAAGGAATCGCACAGAAAGTAATGAATCAAAACCCGAAGGTGAGAATCACGAAACTGAGAACTGAGAACTGAGAACTGAGAACTGAGAACTGAGAACTGAGAACTGCCCTACTTCCCAAACACTTCCTTCTCCAAAGTCTCCGTAGTAGCCGCGTCCAAACTCTCGCACACCAGCACGGTATCGCCCTGCTCCTCGATCACCACCGTACCTTCCTCGGTAGTCCACGCGTGACGGCCCTTCAGCAATTCAACCTTGTACTGCGGATGCTCCTCATCCGCCATGGCCGATGAAGGATTTCCCACTTCTTCGGCTTTCTTGTACCGCTGCTTCAGCGAGCGCGCATAAATTTCAGCAAACTCAGAAGCCTTCTCGGCGCTCGACCACCGCGACGCATACATCAGCCCCAGCGGTGCAGCAGCGTCGTTCTTCGGACGTGCCGCATAGTAATATCCGCCCCGCCACTCCGGATACAGCCGGTCCGACAACTTCTTCCCCGCATACTGCTCAAGCAGCACCGCAACATCGAACTCGCCCATCGCCCCAATATCAAACTTCACGTAATCCTTGAAGTCGCGTTTGAATTCCGGGACGCGCATAGGCTCAATCTTCTCGCCCGACAAATAAGTCTCGGGCTGCATAATCTGCCGCGTGGTGTGCGGAGGATTCGCGAGCATGCCCGCGAACGCCTTCTCCTTGCCGCCTTTTTCCAGCACCGCGATCACGAACTTCATGCCGTAGCTGTAAGGAAATGTCAGCGACTCTTTCAGGAAAATAGGCGCATCCTTAAATACTTTCGAGTCGTCGGTGCCATTCGCCATCTGCGCTTCCATCGACTCCACTAGCTCCGGAGAATCCGCAAGCGAGCGCCCCACCGGCGCCAATTCATACTGCATCATCACCGTCTCAGCCTGCCCTTCAACCACGGCTTCGCGCGCGTCATCGATCTCGTCGTTCTCAATGTCCTCAGGCGTTGGATCTTTTTTAAGCTCCCCCAGATCTTTCTCGCCTTTCTTCATGAACTTGTCGAGGTTGATCGTCTGATCCTGCAGCGCATGCGTGAGTTCGTGCGCCATCACGCCTTCCTGCTCCTCCATCGGAACCCAATCCAGCAGATTCACCGTCTTCGTCTTGGGGTCGTAGTATCCCGCAACTTGCTCGCGCAGCAGCGACACCATCAACTTCTCAAGATCGAAATCGCGCGGCAGCAATCCAAATTTCTTCAGCACCAGCGACGACCGCTCCAGGCGCTTCACATCTTCATCCTTCATGTGCTTGGTCAGATACGACTCGACTTCATCGCGGCTGGTGAGCCGCCGCTTGACCTGCTTCTTGATCGGCAACCCCGACTGCTTGCTGTCAAACGCCAGAATCTCATCGACCGAGTGAAACAACTCTTCCGCCTGCCGTGGCGTAATCTTGACCTCTTTATCCTCTGAAGCAGGAGCCTGCCCTGAGCCTGTCGAATGGGCGGGCTTGTCCGGCTGCTTTTGACTCTGATCTTGATTTTTACCTTGATCTTGACTTTGCGGAGTCTGCCCGGGCGAAGCACTCTGATCCTGCGCCCCAGCCCACGCCGCGCTCAAACCCAACAGCAGTCCAACCGCCAAAATCGACTTCATAAATCCTCTGCCAGGCAGCTTAACGATATCCATTAGCAACGAGTCTATCCTGTTTGCCTATACTGGCTTCAAGGACAAACTCTAAGGACAAACATGGCTACCGACTCGCCAGTCAACCTCTGGACTTCTACCGAACATGCGAACGACTATCTTGGTCGCGCCGATTCCATCCCTCATCGCACCGAAGGCGAAGCCACGCTGCTCGAATTTATTCCGAGCACTGCGCGCCGCATCCTCGACCTCGGCACCGGCGACGGACGCCTGCTCGCGCTAGCCAAGTCTGAGCTCGACAGCGAGGTTGAATCGGTGGCCCTGGACTTTTCGCCCACCATGCTCGAAGCCGCCCGCAAACGTTTCGCAGCAGATTCCTCGGTCACCATCGTCGCTCACAATTTAGACAACCCGCTGCCCGCGCTGGGAAAGTTCGACGCGGTAGTTTCCTGCTTCGTGATCCATCATCTCGTCCACGAACGCAAGCGCGCGCTGTACGCGGAGATTCACGCCATGCTCAACCCCGGCGGAGTCTTCTGCAATCTCGAACATATCGCCTCGCCCACGCAGCGTCTGCACGAAGAATTCCTGCACCGAACCGGCAACACGGTCAAGCACGAAGACCCGTCGAACAAATTGCTGGATGTAGCGACTCAACTGCAGTGGCTGCGCGAGATTGGCTTCGTCGATGTGGACTGCCAATGGAAATGGCGCGAGTTGGCGCTACTGGTGGGGCACAAGCGCTGAGCGACGGCACAATGGGTGCACATCATGAAATGTCATCCTGAGCGGAGCGGGCGGTTCGCGATAGCGAACCGACTGCGAAGTCGAAGGACCCCATGCCTGCTCAAGCTGCCAGAGGCCCAGCCGGGAGTTCTCACAGCGCAGCCTCACTCCATTTTCCCAGGCATATATATCGTGCCGTCGCCACACGAGGAAGAATTCCCTGAGACCGTCGTGCCACTGCCATCTGCGTAGGGGTCCTTCGACTGCGCGACGGCTTCGCGTATGCGAAGCTATCGCTTCGCTCAGGATGACACGGTCGCGCGGCCTACCTGCTTCGCTACCCACTCCCCGGCTTCGCGCGTGCCAAGACTCCCGCCAACATCCTGCGTGGTCTTCTTCTGCCGCACGGCCTCGAGCACTGCAGCGTCAATCTTTTCAGCTTCGCGCGCTAATCCCAAATGCGCCAGCATCATGGCCGCAGTCAGAATCGCGCCAAACGGATTCGCCACGTTCTTGCCCGCAATCGGCGGCGCCGACCCGTGCACCGGCTCAAACATCGAGGTCTTCCCGGGATGAATATTTCCGCTGGCCGCCATGCCGAGCCCGCCCTGCAGCCCGGCGGCGAGGTCGGTGATGATGTCGCCAAACATATTATTGGCCACAATCACATCGAAGCCGCGGGGATCGCGCACCATCTGCATGCACAGCGCGTCCACATACATGTGCTGCGTCGCAATCTGCGGATACTCGCCGCTCACCTCTTTAAACACGCGCTGCCACAATCCCCCGGCATGCGTCATGGCATTCGACTTGTCACACATCAACACGCGCGAACGCGGCGATCCGTCGAGCTTGGTGTGGCGCTCGCAATACTCAAACGCGTAGCGAATAATGCGCTCGACTCCCTTGCGCGTGTTGATGTCTTCCTGAATCGCAATCTCATCGGGCGTGCCCTGTTTGAACACGCCGCCGGCATCGGTGTAGACGCCCTCGGTGTTTTCGCGAATGACGACAAAATCCACATCCTTCGGCTCAACGCCCTTCAGCGGACACAGCGCCGCATCGAGCAGCCGCACCGGCCGCACGTTGGCGTAGAGGTCCATCTTGAAGCGCATGCCGAGGAGGATCTCTTTGGCGTGAATATTCGTCTTGACGCGAGGATCGCCGAACGCGCCGGCGAGGATCGCATCGAAGTCACGCCCAAGCATGGCGAAGCCGTCGGGAGGAACCGTCACTCCGTCGCGAAGATAGCGGTCGGCGCCCCAGTCGAATTCGCTGATCTCGACATCAGCGCCCGATGCCCTGATCACGTTAAGAGCTTGAGGGATGACTTCTTGGCCAATCCCATCTCCGGGAATGACCGCAATACGTTTTTTGGAAGGTTTTTGCGAGTCCACGGCAAAAAGCTAACACAAGCCAAGCCGAATGAGTAGGTTGCCGCCAGTCTTTACTAGTAGCTATATGCCGGCCCGCCCGTCGCAAGGGGTGCAAAGCTCGAATCCCCATTCGACCCCATGTGACAGATCGACGCTACGGCACCTAGGAATCGCGTACAGCGACTTTCCAGACCTGGGTGGACCCCAACATCCTCCCGAAAGCGCGAGCCGCTAGAATCGAACGGAGGGCACCCTAGCGTTAACTTCTGGCTAAGTCATTGATTTCCGGTGGAAGTTGTTGAGTCTTGGTGGAAGTTGCTGAATCTAAACAGTTGACGATTGCTAGCCGTCAGCTGCCAGTTTGTCTCCGCGCGCATACTTCACATTGCAAGCCTCGAGAAACTGGCAACTGGAAGCTGACGGCTGGCAACTGCTCTCTTCGCTATAATCAATATTCCGATGCCCCCTACTCCTCTACAAGAGGCTTTGCGCGTGCGACCTGAGAACGAAATGCACACGCTCGTCGAAACCGATTATCTTGGGGCTACCACAACATCACGGTTTACCAATACTCAGGCCGAGTTCTCTGCCCTTGTCAACGGCTGCGGAATCTATGACCTCGGCTTTCGCGCCTGGATTACTCTCACGGGGGGTGATCGCGTGCGCTGGATGAATGGCATGGTCACGAATAACATTCGCGATCTTGCTGTTGGCTACGGCGTGTATGCCTTCCTGCTGAATCCACAAGGACGCATCCTCGGCGATATGTACGTCTACAACCAAGGTGAAAAGCTGATTGTCGAAACGGACCGCAGCCATGTTGAGAGAATCATCGCTACGTTCGATCATTACATCATCATGGACGATGTTGAGGTCGCGAACATCAGCGAGCAGCAGACTGCTCTGGGCGTCGCAGGGCCTAACGCGCGCGCGATTCTGAATAAGGCCGGAATCGAGGTTCCGAATCTGGAGCCGTTGCAGATGATCACGCCGCGGTGCGATTGCGGTTGTGTGCAGTGCACCGTGATCCGCGAAGACTCGAAGCAGGAATCGTATGAAATCTGGCTTGCGCCTCAGGATGTTTACAAGACCTGGCAGGCACTGATCGCCGCAGGAGCGACGCCGGTGGGCAGCGAAGCGTTAGAACTGCAGCGCATTGTGGCTGGCATTCCGCTCTATGGAATCGATATCCGCGAGCGCGATCTGCCGCAGGAAACTGAGCAGACGCGCGCCCTGAACTTTAACAAAGGCTGCTATGTTGGACAGGAAATTGTTGAGCGTATTCGCTCGCGCGGCAACGTGCATCGCAAATTTACCGGCTTCGTGGCGGAAGGCGCGGCGGCGATCGCGGCGGGAGACAAGATTGTCGCTGTCGAGAAATCGGGCGAAAAGGAAGTGGGTGAGGTCACCAGCGTTGCCGTGCTGGACGCGGCTTCCGGCCAGCAAACCGTCGCTCTCGGATACATCCGGCGTGAAGTGGGAGTGCCCGGGCGCGAGGTGCAGATTGGCAGCGTTAAGGCTACCGTGGTTCAGTTGCCTGTGGAAAGTATCGCGACGAGTCGGGCAGAGAACTCGCTCTCGCAGCCTTCCGTTGCATGAGGTTTAGAAAAAGCTTTTGACCGCGAAGGATGCAAAGGATTCGCTAATGACGCAAAGAAACGCTTCATTGTGGAAAGCAAGATTCACAGAGATCTATTAAGGACAGACGCTATGGCTGAGAAGAGACAAGAATCAGGTTTCACAGTAACCGACCGCCGCTTGTTCACTGAAGACGGAGAGTTGCGGAAAGATGCGGCGGAACAAACAGCGCCGCCTCAGACTACGACGCCTCCCGCTGCGGCTCCAGTTCCGAATCAAACCGCGGCGACAGAAACTGCACCCGCCGCGAACCTTGTGGCTGCGTTCCCGGCGGCGGATGACGGAGCTGCCGGCCCGGAAATTCCTCCCGCTCCCACTGCGTCTGAGCAGCAGGCGCAGGCCGATGCTTACCGTGCATCCTCGAAAGATTTGGATTCGCGCGTCGAACTCAGTGGCCGCTCGGCCAAAGAGTTTGAGATGACTTTCGCGCGCTTCCTCGCGTCGTTGTACATGACGGCGATGCTGCAGTTGGGATTGATGCACGAGCAAGGCAGCCAGCCTCGCATTGACATCATGGGCGCGCGGCAAAGCATCGACACGCTTTCTCTGATCGCGGAAAAAACGAAGGGCAACCTCACTCCAACCGAAGAAGCATTCTTGCAAAACAGCCTCTACGAAGTGCGCATGGCCTACGTGGAAGTCACGAACGCGCTGTCGCGCCCGCCGCAGCCAGGAGCGGCGACAGGTACCATCGGTAGGTAAGGCAGTGGTCAGTGTTCAGTGGTCAGTGAAACCCCTTGAGGATGCCGGCAGCATCGGACGTTCGAATCAGCGATGAGTTACCCGTGGCCGGTCCGAGAGGTTTTCACTGACCACTAGCCACTGACCACTTTTCTTCACGAGCAAAAATGATGGTTACCTCATGAAAGCTACTCTCACAGTGCTCGGCAGCGGTACATCGATGGGCGTGCCCACGCTCGGCTGCGACTGCGCGGTCTGCCGCTCGACTGATCCCCACGATCGGCGCACGCGTCCGTCGGTGATGATTGAGTACGCGGGCAAAGTTGTTCTGATTGACACTTCGCCAGATTTCTACGCGCAGGCCATTCGCGAACAGATCACGCGCGTGGATGCGGTTTTCTACACGCACACTCACGCCGACCACATTCTTGGCATCGACGATCTGCGGCCGCTTAGTTTCTATCACAAGCCGGCGAAGTTGCCGCTCTACGCGCGTCCCGATGCGGCAGCTTTTCTGCGCAAGATGTTCAGCTACATCTTCGATGCGGATTACAAATATGGCAGCCTGCCCCAGCTTGAGTTAAAGCCGATTGACGGTCCTCTGGAGCTTTTCGGTGCGCGCTTCGAGCCGGTGCGGCTGATTCATGGCGAGACGGAAATTTATGGCTACCGTTTTGGAAACGCCGCGTATCTCACCGATCACAGTGAAATACCTGAGACGTCGTTTCATCAACTCGAAGACCTCGACATTCTTTTTCTGGATGCGCTGCGCCACAAGCCGCATCCCACTCACTCGACGGTGGAAAATTCGCTGCGCATTGTGGATCGCGTAAAGCCGAAGCGCGCATTCTTCACCCACATTTGCCACGATCTTCCGCATGAGACGACAAACGCTTCGCTGCCGTCGAATGTGCGGCTGGCTTATGACGGGATGAAATTGGAGTTTGAGATTTGAGTATCGGCAAAAAGCAAGAACTTTCACCGCTGGGGACGCAGAGGACGCGGAGCAACTTTGAGGATCCGAGGGTTCTGAGAAGAATTAGAATTTTCTCCGCGTCCTCCGCGTCCTCTGCGGTGAGCTCTTGGTCTTGATTGTCGCGTATGCAGGTCTTCCACAAACTCGAAGACGTTCCGGCGGGATTTGGGCCGTCGCTGGTGAGCGTGGGCAACTTTGATGGAGTGCACCGGGCGCACGCGCATGTGCTGGGCGAGATCGTACGGCGCGCGCGACAGACCGGTGGCAAGGCTGTGGCGGTGACGTTTGAGCCGCATCCAGCGCGGATTCTGCGGCCGGATTCCGGATTGAAGCTACTTTCCCCCGTACCTGAAAAACTTCGTTTGCTCGAAACCACCGGCATTGATGCGGTGCTCGTGTTGCCCTTTGGGCGCGATCTCTCGCTGATGACGCCGCGGCAGTTTGTCGAGCGCATCCTGAAAAAGAAACTGCATGCGCAGGAAGTGCATGAAGGCTACAACTTCCGCTTCGGGCACAAGGCTACGGGTGACGTGAATCTGCTGGTGCAACTCGGGAAGGAGATGGGCTTTGAGGTAAAAGTCTATTCGGAAGAGAAGCTGCGCGGCGAGCCGGTTTCTAGCAGCCACATTCGCAAACTGATTGGCGAGGGACGCGTAAGCCGGGCGCGGCATCTGCTGGCGCGTCCGTTCTCGATTCTGGGCAATCCGGGGCGCGGGCGCGGGCTGGGCTCGAAGTACACAGTGCCCACCATTAACCTTGCTCGCTATGAAGAACTCGTTCCCAAGGATGGCGTTTACATCACGTGGACGCGTGTCGCAGACGAGCGCTTCGATTCCGTGACGAATGTGGGCAATCGTCCGACGTTTGGCGCCGATTCATTTGCCATCGAAACTCACCTGCTGAACTTTCATCCTATTGAGCTGACGCCCGAGAGCGAAGTCGAGATTTGTTTTCTCAACCGGCTGCGCGATGAGATCAAGTTTCCGTCGGTGGAGGCATTGCGCGAGCAGATTTCTCGCGACGTGAAAAAGGCGCGAAGGTATTTTCAGCTTCTGCTAAGTAGATGACGCAGGCGGCAGAGCAAGTTAAACTCAGGTGTTGCCGCAAACTCCCTTTCAACTCGTTGATCCGCTGGCTAGCGCCCGCCGCCTTTCTCATTCTCTTCCGCGAGCTTCCTTTCTGAAAGCCGCTGTAATTTGTTTTGCCCTGCTGTCGCCGGCGTGGCTGCATGCGCAGACGATCTCCGGCACGGTTCAGGATCCATCGGGTGCGGTGATTGCCGGGGCGCGGATTGAGATTTCTGGCGGAGATCTGACGCATCCCATTGCGCTTTCTTCGGATGGGGAGGGAAAGTTTGCGTCTTCGGATTTGAAGCCTGGAACGTATTCAGTGCGGGTCACGCGAGAAGGTTTCGAGGCTCTGGTTAAAGCTGTGAACGTGCCGGTGGCCAGCCCGCTGCAGTTGACGCTTAGCATTGCGAGACAGCAGGAGAGCGTCTCGGTTACAGGAAAGAGTTTGGGGTTTGCCAACTCTGATCCGGTTTACCGCCAGCTTCGCGGCGTTGGGCTGGGCGAGTCGTTTCGCCTCGACAACTTCACTTTGCCTTGCGACGTTGCGACCTTCCAGTTTCAGAAAGGCACGCTGACATTTCTGAGTCCGGTGGACGGAGTCGTGACCGGCGCGATCTTCATTGGCGAAGGACATTTCAATCTCAAGCCGGTGCTCGCTCTCGACGCCCGCGACCTGAGCCGCCGCATCGGCGCTGCGGAGGTGAATGAAGACTTCGCCGAGGTGGTTTTTCGGTTCACCGCGGAGGGCCACTCGAAATTCCTTTCAGCGCTGGGAGAGAAAACAGAAGCGGCATTCGAGGCGGCGGCTGCTTTCGACCGCTGGCGAGAGAAGATGCGGCGCCGCCACGAACAGGCGCTCAGTTTTACGGAATCGCTGCTGCAGGGCGAGACCATGGACAACGTAGATGCCGACATATTGTCGGCGATCTACAATCGCGCGCACCCAGAATGTTTTAATGCATATATTCGAGGCAAGAAGCATAAGGATCTGCGTTTCTTTGTGAGGAATCGCGTGGGAGCGCTGCCCCAACTCGATTCATCGGAAGAGGTCGGGCTGATCAACTTTGATCCAGACGGCATGGGTTTGGAGGATGGCGTCTGGTACCTGGCACATTTGAAATCCGAATACTTGAAGCGTACCGCGCGGTCCGATGAAGATCGCCGGCTATTTGCCACGCATCGCTACAAAATCGAAACCGTCATTGCGAAGAACGGACATTTATTCAGCCGGGCGACAATCACTTTCGAGTCTCTGGTCGCGGGCGAAAGGGTGATGAAGTTTGGCTTGCTCCCGAATCTGCGAGTGACGCGAGTTACCGATGAAGAAGGCCAGGATATTCATTTTGTTCAGGAGAGCCGCAGGGAAGATGGCTCGTTCTACGCGATACTTCCAAAAGCGCCGCCGCTCGGCAAGGAGCAGTCGATCAATGTGGAGTACGCGGGCGACAAGGTGCTCGAAGAAGCCGGAGAAGGAAGTTACTACGTCGCTGCCCGCACCTCGTGGTATCCAAACCTGAATGGATTTGGCGAGAAGGCTCTCTACGATCTGACTTTCAAGGTGCCGAAGAAATACAAAGTGGTCAGCGTCGGACATCTGCAGCAGGAATCGATTGAGCAGGACCTCGCGGTGACACACTGGGTCACTCCGGTGCCGGTGGCAGTCGCCGGATTTAATTATGGCGCGTACGAGAAGCTTGAGCTGCCGGATGAGATTACGGGCTACAAGATTTCTGGCTACTACCTGACGGAGGTGCCCAATAATCTTCGCGGCACCGTGATGGAGCATTTGGGAGTTCGCGGCATGACGAAGTACGCACTTGAGCAAACGCGAGGACAGTTGCAGTTGTGCACCCACTACTTCGGCAGAAGTCCTTACGACGAAATTTACATTACTGAGCAGCCGAACTTTAATTTTGGACAATCCTGGCCTAATCTGGTTTACCTCCCTATTTCCGCTTACACAGATTCCACGGAAAGGTGGATGCTGTTTGGACACATCGACAACAAGTTCACCGGATTCGTTCAGGAAGTAACTCCGCATGAAGTCGCCCATCAATGGTGGGGACACAGCGTGGGTTGGGCGTCTTACCACGACCAGTGGCTGTCAGAAGGCTTCGCGGAGTTTTCTGCGGGGCTGTTTTTGCAGCAGGGCGTGGCGGGAGACTGGCGCAAGGACTACATCGAGTTTTGGGATCGCCTGCGCCAACGCATTCTCGAGAAAAATACGTTCGGTGTAGCTCCGAACGACGCCGGCCCGCTCTGGATGGGACTGCGGTTGATGTCCCCTCGCACCATGGACGCCTACCAGAATGTCACTTACCCTAAGGGCGCCTACGTGCTGGAGATGTTGCGGTCGATGATGCGCAGCACCGACGATCACGACCCGGACAAGGCTTTCATCGACATGATGCATGATTTTGTCGAAGGCCATCGCGAGCGGGCGGCGTCGACCGAATCATTCAAGGCCATCGCGGAGAAACACATCACCAAGCTCATGGATTTTGAGCGAAACGGCCGCCTGGACTGGTTTTTCGACGAGTGGGTTTACGGCACGCAGGTTCCGCGATATCGTTACGAATCGAAGGAGACGCCGGCGGACGGCGGCAAAGTGAAAGTTCATCTCACCGTTACGCAGAGCGACGTGGACGAGCACTTTGCCATGCTGGTCCCGGTATTTGCGGACTTTGGCAAAGGCATGTTGCGCATTGGGCAGGTGGGATTGATCGGCAACACTACGCGTGAGTTCGACTTCATGCTGCCGATGCAGCCGAAGAAAGTTGTGCTGAATGCGTACAAAGATATTCTGGAACGGTGAGGATCGAAATCAAGAACGGGCTAATGCGGTAAATATCCCGCTTCCATGGGCAGTTTTCCGTCGACCTTCACGACGTTGACGCTTTTGTCGATAGAATGTATTTCCACCAGGCCCACTGCGCCTGGCATGGATTGGATCATCTTCAGTACATCCGCGTCCGAATCGACGATCACGACGGAATCTTTGTGCGCAGCGATCAACGCCTTTAGTTCGCCGGGGCTCATCTTGATCAGACGCTGGAGCGTTTCGGTTTCGCCCTCGGAATCCTTATGCAAAACCAGCGTAATATTCTTGCCGTCAGGCCAGAGCTTGACCTCGGTGCGGAAAATCTTGCCGAGGTGGACGGCGGTAACGTTCTCCACCTTGTTGTCTTTGTTGACTACAACGGCCATGTGGTGGGCGAAGCAAGGTGTGAGAATCGCCAGGAGAAAAACCGGAAGCACGGCAAGCCGTTGAAGTCTCATAAGCACATCCAGTCTCAATATGTTGTGACTTGAAGCGATACGACGAGGCTACCCCAGAATCATAGCTGAAGAAGTAAAAACATTGTCAAAGGTGTGAGCGAACCAAGGAAGGAAACATCCGGCTCGTGCGAACCGCTTTGCGGACTCGCTCGGTTGCGGACTCGTTATTGCGGAGTCCAGGTCAAATCGACGCGCACTGGGATGTCGTTTTTCACCTTCATCGTGAGCAGCGAGGGCGGTTCGATCTTGAAATCGGCGAGTGTGGCTGGAATCGTTCCAGTAATTCGTATCTGCTTTCCCTGCGTCACGAGTTGGAACGGAACCTGCTTGTACTGCGCGGTCTGGCCGGCGAATTGGATTTCAAGGTCGGCTTGAACAGTTGCAGATGTGGTGGCGGATTCGGGCAAATGCGTGCGCACGGTCACCGTGGGGAATTGGTCGCCGCGCGTGACTCGCATCATGTGGCTATCGCGTTCGCTGTTGCCGGAGTCGAATGATTTTATTGGAACCGTGATCGTGAAGTCGCATCGTCCGGCCTGGCAAATTCCCTTGCCATGGGCGTCATGGCTGACGCCTTCGGTCTCGTGCAGACGGTGAGATGCGTGGTAGGTGAGGGTGCCCTGTTGCAGTATCCACTGGGCATCCGCAGCAAAGGCGAGTTGCGCGATCGAGAGAAGCAAGCAGGCAGCGAAGGTTTTTAGTGTCATAGCGTCCTTAGATGCTTGAACCGGCGATGCGCAATGTCAACGTTCTGTCTAATTTCTTATTCGATCGGCTCGACCATCACGGAGTCGCCATGAACTCTGCGATCCGGGCGCTGCACAATCACGATGGCGGCCAGCACAAAGATAATTCCGAGCGTCTGAATTGGATGCAGCACTTCTCCTAGCAGCAGCGCAGCGAGAATGATCGAGAAAACCGGCTCGAGGCAACTGGCGATGATGGCTCGCGTGGGTTCGAGATACTGCAGACCGAGGAAGTACAGCGAGAAAGCTCCGAGAACCGAGGTCATCGAGAAGACAAATAGGAACAGCCATTGCACGGGTGCGTAGTGGGCGGCAACGACTTTCCATGGTGGATTGACGACCAGCCAAAAGACGGCCGCAGCGGTGAGAGTCCAGACCAGCACGCGCCAGCGGTCGTAACGCGCGAGGATGCGATGGCCGCTTACGTTATAGAAGGCGAATGAAAACGACGCCAGAAGCGCCGCGATAACGCCATAGGAATCGAGGCGCAGCGACTGTCCGCCATTTGATTTTGGTCCGACAATGCCGATGACAAGAGCAATTCCAGTGACGGCCAGCGCAACGGCAACCACTTTTTGCAGCGACAGCTTTTGCTGGCCGCGAGCCACTACATAGAAGAGCACCCACACCGGCGCCGTGTACTGCACGATGATCGCAGTCGCAACGTTTGTTCTTTGGATCGCGACATAATAAAGTAATTCGAGACCGCTACGCCGAGCGTGCCTAACAGGAAGCAGTAAGCGAGATCGCGCGCGGGAAGCTTGATCCGCTGCCATCCTTTGGATGCAACGAGAAGAGGAAGCAGCACCAGGAGAGAGAATGTCGTGCGGGTCTGCGAGAGAATCAGCGGATCGATTGGACGAAGCGCGGCTGAGCCTAACGGCAGCTTGCCGGTAAAGACGGCACGGCCGAGAGCGGCTGAAACTCCCCAGAGAAATGCCGCCGAGGCGATGAAGAAATATCCGCGTAGAGGGTGCGGGCGTGTTTGCTTGGAGTTTGCGATTTCAATCCGCAGGAATCGCTTCGATGATCAGGCAGCAGATATGAAGCGGTCAAGGCGAGAGCTTCTAACCGTCTACATATTCGACCTCAGCGGTAATTTTCGCGGTCTTGGCGAGCATGGCTGAGACCGAGCAGTACTTTTCTTTCGAGAGTCGGACTGCGTCTTCGACCGCCTTGCGAGTAACTTTGCCGCCGACGCGATAAATCAATTTGATTTCTGTGTAGACGGAAGGCTGCTCGGTCGCTCGCTCGGCTTGGGCGCGCACTTCGAGACTCGTAAACGGTTCGCGTTTCTTTTGCAGAATAGAAATAACGTCGTAACCCGTGCAGCCGCACAGGCCGATGAGAACGAGTTCCATCGGGCTGTTCCCTGCTGTCTTGTCGCCATCGACAACGATCTGGTGTCCGCTGTCGGAGATGCCGTTGAAACGGTGTTTTTCAATCCAAGTTGTCTTTGCGTTCGTCATAAGTTTATCTGCGGTTATCCGTACTGGGCTCGGGATGAATCAGCACGCGGAACAGCTCCGGTGCGGCCTGCTTGAATTTGATTTCGAGTTCGGTCTGGATGTCGTGAACGCGGGCGAGCGAGAGGTCGTCGGAGAGCGTGCAATGGCAGGAAACGTAAAGTCGTCCGCGAACCAGTTTGATGATGAACTCGTGCACGTCGAGAATCTCGGGAAACTGCGTGGCTACGGATTTAAGCCTGCGCTCGAGATCGGCGTCGCGCACCAGTTCGTCGCCGGTTTCAATGGTCGCGGGCTCGCTCTCGATGTGTGTAAGAATGTCGGCGATCTCGCTAACTTCGCGGCGCATATCGGCTTCGAGTTCCGTAACTTGATCGTGAGCGGTTTTCAAAGTCAGATTTTCGTCGAGCTCGACATGTTGCTCGACATGGAGGCGGCCATGAAGATCCTGCACGCTGATGTCGTGGACGTTGAGATTGTGGCGGGTAGCGACGGCGCGAATGCGGTCGAAGATATTTTCCGAACGCTGCGCGCGCGGCAGCGGTTGAACGGTGACATCGGCGTCGGGCAGGATGCGGCGAACCGCTTCGGTTACGGCTTCGACTAACTGCTCCGAGCGCTGGAAAGTCACAGTGCGGGCAAATCCGACCGCGAGATCGGCGAAGTAACGATTGCCGGCGCGGCGAATGCGCACGCGTCCAATTTCTAGCACGCCATCGACGTGCGAGACTGCGTCTGTAATCTGGGCGCGAACTCCAGCAGGCGCGGCGTCTAACAGGGCATCTACCGTGCGGCGCGCGAGTCTCCAGCTTACGGAGATAATTACTCCGCCGACGAACAGCGCCGCTATTGGGTCGGCCAAGCGAAGCCAATCGAGATGATAGATGCGGCCGAGCAGGATCAGCACAAGGCCGACGACAACTACTCCTGCGGACCAGACATCGGTTGAGAAGTGCAGTGCGTCAGCTTCGAGAGCTTGACTCTCGTATTTGGTGGCGATGCGGCCTAGCGCGCGCGAACGCCACACATCGACGGCCATCGAGATCAGCATCACCGCGAAGGCCCAGACGGAAGGCTCGACTTCGACATGGCGAAAGAACAGGCGCATTACGGCTTCGTAGATAACCCAGGCACAAGTCAGCAGCAGCAGCGCGGTTTCTACGAAAGCGGAAAAGTTTTCTACTTTGCCATGACCGTATTGGTGGTCGGCGTCGGCGGGTTTGTCGGAGACTCCTACAGAAAGGTAGGTTAGGAAAGCTGCGATGAGATCAAGGGCGGAATGGGCGGCTTCGGAGAGAATTCCCAAGCTGCCTGTGGTTACTCCAACTACGATTTTGCCGACGGTGACAAGGACTGCGGCGATGACAGAATTTCCCGCGACCGCGCGTTTTTCGGCGCGCATGGCGTTCGGCGAGTAAAGGGCCGGAGTTCCTGACATGTTGGGATTATCGCTGGTTCGCTTGGGTTGCGCTAGTTATTCGGTGCATGAGCTTCTAGCTTGTAGCTTCGCCGGCAAGATCAACATCCTTTAACACAGGGGACACAGAGGACACAGGGTAAACCGTTTGTGGGGTCATGCGGCAGACCACGGACTTGTTGTCAAGATGAAGGATTTTGCAAGCTGTGGCTGACGCCCAGCCGCGGCTACTGCGACGAACCGCGTATATGCTACGATGATCGGTTGAGTTTGTTAACTTCCTGATGTAACCAATCCTTGATGGAGGAATCTTGTATGCGTAAGAGTTGGTTGGTGTGTGTGTTAATGGGAACGCTGGCTTGGGGACAAGCGCAGCCAGCAGCGCCGGCGGCGCAGTCTACGCCGGCTGCGGAGCAGGCATCTCCGGCTAGTCCGGCGGCGGCTCCGAAAGAAGCAGCGCCGGCTGAAGTACCGATGAGTGCGGCTGTAATTACCGTCAAAGGTGTTTCGTGCCCTGAGTTCAGCCACGCCGCGCCTGCGTCTACCGCCGCGGCAAAGACGGGCGCGGCTGCTGGCAAGACTGGTGCAGCTGCCACTGCCAAGAAGCCGACCGACTGCGTAATCACGCGGGCCGAGTTCGAGAAGCTCACCAAGGCGCTGCAACAGGGGCCGACTCCGCTGAATGCGCAGCAGAAGCGCACGCTGGCGAATCAGCTTCCGAGCGCGATCGCTATGTCAGAGACCGCGAAGAAGAAGGGTCTCGATAAGACTGAAGGCTACACAGAGACGCTGAAATTCGTGAAGATGAGAATTCTTGCGCAGAAGATGCAGGACTCCGTGCGCGAAGATGCGGACAAGGTTCCGGACGCGAAGATTGAAACGTATTACAAGGAAAACCCTGAAGCGTACGAGCAGTTCTCGCTGGACCGGCTGTTCATCCCAAAGAACAAGCAGGCAACGGCTGAGGAGAAGGAAGAAGCGAAGAACGAAGCCAAAGAGAACGAGAAACTGACGGACGAACAGCAGAAGGCCAAAGAAGCTGCGGACAAGGCGAAGCAGGAAAAAGGCGAGCAGGAGATGACCGCGTTGGCCGAAACCCTGCGGCAGCGGGCAGTAGGCGGTGAGGATTTCATCAAGCTGCAGAAGGATGCGTTTGAAGCGGCGGGAACGAAGGTGGATAACCCGACGGTGAATCTGCCCAAAGTGCGGCGCACCGGACTGCCCCCGGCACACGCATCGGTGTTCGATCTGAAAGTGGGCGAGGTGTCCGCAGTGATCAGCGACAATGGCGGACATTACATTTACAAAGTGGTAAGCAAGGAAGTTCTGCCGCTGGATCAGGTGAAGGAAGAAATCCATACCAAGCTGAAGGGCGAACAGTTGAAGTCGATGATGGACAAGTACACGAATTCGTATCAGGCGGTAACGAACGAGGTGTACTTTGGACCAGCGCCGCCGCCGGGACCGGCGCGCCGTCCGCGGATGACTCCGCCGGGAGGGCCGCAGGGTGCGGCACAACCGGCCACGCCGCCGGCTCCGAGCACGCCGGCGCAAGCTCCAGCTACACAAGCTCCGGCGAAGCCGAACTGACGTACGCCGAGCTAAATGGAGAGCGCTAAACCTGTCGTTGTAGTCACCGGCATCGCGGGAAACCTGGGCTCCAGGTTGCTCCCGCTGCTGGGAGATTTCTCGGTGATTGGGGTGGACTTGAGTCCGCCCCAAACCGATTTACCTTTACAGTTTGAGCAGCTCGATCTCGGCCAGGAATCTTCCACGCGGACGTTTTACGAACTGCTGCACGAGACGCATCCGGTTGCGGTGATTCATCTTGCATTTGTGATTGATGCGGTGCGCACGGGAGTGCTTGATACCGAACGCATGTGGCAGATCAACGTGGCCGGTACGGCGCGTGTGATGGAAGCTATTACCGAGGCAAATCGGACCGCGGAAAATCCGATCCGGCAATTTATTTTCCCGAGCAGTGTTTCTGCGTACGGGCCCAGCCTGTCGGCGCCAGCGAGGGAGGAATCCGTGCTCGCGGCGCACACCTTGCCTTACGCAATTCATAAGAAACAATCCGACGAGGTGGTACAGCAGCGCGCACCGGCGCTGCGAGGATGCAGCGTGTACATTCTGCGTCCGCATATTTTTGCCGGAGCCAGCGTGGAGAATTATCTCCTTGGAGCATTTCGAGGCACGATTAATGGCAAGGGCCCGCGGGCGGAAAAAATGCGAAGCGAGGGCAAACGACTGCCTTGCATGATGCCGCGCGGGCAGCAGTATCTCGACAACAAGATTCAGTTTGTGCACGTGGACGATATGGCACGGCTGATCGCGCACATTCTGCATCGCGATCCGGAAGCGCAGCGGCTGACGATCCTGAACGTGGCTGGGCGCGGTGAGCCACTTACCTTCGGACGTTGCATCGAAATGGCGCAGGCGAAACTGGTGCGCGTGCCGGGAAAGTGGGCGATGAAGCTGGTGCTGCAGTATATGTGGAAGCGGCAGATTTCGGCGATTCCTCCGGAGGCACTGCCTTATATGACCGGCGAATACATTATGAATACGGATCGGCTGCGGAGCTTTCTGGGCGCCGAGTACGAGAATTTAATGCGCTATATGATTGTGGATGCGTTTGCCGATAGCGTGAAGAGCAGGGGGTAGGGATTAGGGAATAGGGATTTACGTCGATGGCGAGCCAATCCCTATTCCCTGCCTCCTAATCCCTAACACCTGCCTTCTTTACTTCTTCCCTCGATACAATCCGGCGATTCCGAACGTGTAAGGCGTCCACGTGGCTTCGCGGAATCCCGCTTGGCGCATGCGGGCCAGCATTTCTTCCGGCTCCGGAAAGCGTTCGACTGACGTAGGGAGATAGGCGTAAGGGCCGCGAACTCCCGAGAGCATGGTGCCGACGCGGGGCAAAATCTGCTTGAAGTAGAAGCGATAGAAGTTGCCGATTACGCCTTTGGGCTCACTAAAATCGAGAATGCCGCACTCGCCTCCGGGGCGCAGGACGCGGGCGATCTCGCGCAGGCCAGCATCGTAGTCGGCGAGATTGCGGAAGCCGAAGGCTGAAGTCACCAGGTTGAAATGTTGTTCTGGAAACGGAAGGTTGAGAGCGTCGGCTTCTATCCAGCGCGGCGTGTTGACGTTTTGCGAGGCCTTGTCTTCGTTGTGCGACTTCGCGCGGGCGCGCTGGAGCATGGCGTGGGAAAAATCGGCGCCTAGAATCTGCGGAGCGGATTTGACTGCCTGCTTGCGCAGGGCGAAGGCCATGTCTCCAGTGCCGCAACAGAGATCGAGGACCCGGGCGTCTGGCTGAGCAAGAATGTGCGCGAAAGACCGCGCTGTGCGACGCCACCACAGCCGATCTACGTTAAACGACAGAACGTGGTTGAGCAGATCGTAGCGTGGCGCGATCAAGGTAAACATCTCGCGAACGGCACGTGCGGCTGCGTCAGGATTGTGCGCGCCTTCGGGAGCGGCGCCCAGAACGGGTTTAAGAGTTGTTGGCATGGTTGGCGCAGCTACCCGCGGTGCGACAAGCGGCGCAATTCTTCGACGGCTCCCAGCACGACATTGTCCGGAACGTCGGCTGCGATCTCTACCTTTCCGATTTCTCGCGGGAGAACAAAGTGAACCACGCCACCTTGCGTCTTCTTGTCCGCCTGCAGGCGCGCGAGAATTTTGCGGGCGCTCACTTTGAGTTCGGGCAGGCGGCCCAGGCTAAGCACGGCATCGGCGATGCGTCCGGCGGTCACGCTGTCGGTGCGGCCAACGGTGAGGGCAATGTGAGTTGCGGCGATCATCCCCCAGGCAACAGCTTCGCCGTGAAGCAGGCTGCGGTAGCCGGTTTCAGCCTCGAGCGCGTGGCCGATGGTATGGCCAAGATTGAGCACGCGGCGCAGGCCGCCTTCATGTTCATCGGCGGAGACGACTTCGGCTTTCAGCTTTACGGACTGCGCGATTAAACCTTCTACCTCCACGGTATCGCGTTTCAGAATCTGCGCGCGCTTCTGTTCAAAGCGCAAAAAAAGTTCGACATCGCCGATGATGCCGCACTTGAGCGCTTCGTACAGTCCTGCGCGGAACTCGCGGTCGGGCAGCGTGCGAAGGACTTCGGGATCGATCAGAACGGTGCGCGGGTGATAGAAAGTTCCAAGCAGATTCTTCCCTGCCCCAAGATTCACTCCAGTCTTGCCGCCTACCGATGCATCCACCTGCGCCTGCAGCGTGGTAGGAACTTGCACTAATTCGACGCCGCGCATGTAAAGAGAGGCGAGCAGTCCGGTGACATCGCCGACTACGCCGCCGCCCAGCGCGATCAGAACAGCTTTGCGATCTGCTCCCAGGCGAGATAGTCTTTCGGCGAGCGTTTCAATTGTCTTGAGTTTTTTCGCAGGTTCACCGTCGGGCATTTGAATGACCTGCGGTTTAAAACCGGCGGAGACTAAAGAGCGAATCAGTTTTGCGCCCCAGCGCCGGCGCACCGGCGCAACGGTTACGACGAACACCTTGCTGGCTTGCGGCAACAACTCCGCCAGCAAAGCTCCGGAGCGCGAGAGCAAGCCGTTCTCAATACGGGCCTGGTACGGCCGGGGTTGGACATGGATAGTGACCTGCGCCATGGAATTCCATAATAGCGTATACGCGGTGCGGTTTTAATCGAACAGGCCGGAAAGTAGACCTTCGATTCGCTTAAGATGACGTGTCTTTCGCGGGGTAAACGACGGACGCCAGTATTGAGACCGCGAGCACCCCGGCGATTACGGCTAGAGTCACGTGGGTGGGGACTGGCATGTGATCTGCGGCAACCATCTTCAGGCCTACCAGGATCAACACCAGAGCCAAGCCGTAGTGAAGGAAGCGAAAAACTTTCATCAGTCCGGATACGGCGAAGTACATCGAGCGCAGGCCCAGGATAGCGAATACGTTCGACGTATAGACGATGAATGCGTTGAGCGTTACGGCGAGGACGGCGGGGATGGAGTCGACAGCAAAGAGCAAGTCCGTGGTTTCGATCACAGCCAGAACAATCAGCAACGGCGTGGCGTAAAGGCCCGGATTCCCTTTCCATCCGCGAACGAAGAAACGACCGCCCTGATAGTCATCGGTCACGGGAATCCAGCGGCGCAGAAGTTTTACTGCCGAGTTCTTGGCGGGATCGATCTGATGTTCGCCGCTGAATCCCAGGCGAATGCCGCTGTAAATCAGCAGCGCTCCGAGAGCGTAGAGAATCCAGTGGAAGCGCTGGATCAAGCCGACGCCGGCAACAATGAAAACGCCGCGCATCAAGAGCGCACCGAGAACTCCCCAGAACAGCACGCTGCGTTGATGCTGCTCAGGCACAGCGAAATAGCGGAAGATTACAAGGAAAAGAAAAAGATTGTCCACGCTTAGGGAGAGTTCGAGCACATAGCCGGTGACGAATTCGAGAGCGATCTGACGGCCTTGCCAGAAAAAAATCAGCCCCGCGAAGGTGATAGCGAGGCCGATCCATAGGGCGCTCCAAGCCAACGCTTCGCGCGGGCGCACCACTCGGCCCTTGCGATGGAAGACCATCAGGTCCAGCGCCAGCATGCCGACGGCGAAGAGGTTGAAGAAAATCCAGAAGTAGAGCAAGGGCTTTCCTGAGGATCTTAATTGGGTTTATTTCTCCCGGCCAAGGTGTCCGTCCTGCCAGGCGTCCCATAGGCCATTGGCTTTGAACATTTCTACGCTATTCGTATCGCGGATCGCTTGGTCGATCTGCGCATGAGTGAAGCGTGGGCCGATCTTTTCGGGAAGATTGGCCAGCGCGAAACTGAACTCGGCGGCTTCGGCTACGTGTTTCTTCAATTGAGCGAAGTCAACTTTGTCGTAGGTGTCGGAGACGGCATGGTAGTTCTCCAGATAGTTCGCCTCATCCTGATCGGCAACGAATGTCGGGACGCCTTCCAACATGAAATCGAAATGGTCGGTGCCCCATTCCATGTCGGTTTTCATTTCTGTCAGGCCGAACTCTTTCAATGGCGCGATCAATCGCTTGGCTGCATCGAGCACATCCTTGCGGCCGCCATCGGCGAATCCCGTGGTCTTGCCTGTGCCCGAATCCCAGACGATGACTCCGGCTGCCCGATCGAGTTCGGGGCGGTGAGCGCGCGAATAAGCGCGCGAGCCGAGCAGTCCTTCTTCTTCGCCGGAAAAAAGAATGAAGCGCATGGACCGGCGAGGCTTCAATCCAGAGGCTTTGATCGCACGCAACGCGTCGACGACAAGCGCGGCGTTGCAGCCGTTATCGAGCGCTCCGGTGCCGAGTTCCCAGGAATCGAGATGCGCTCCGAGGATTACAAACTCGTCGGGCTTTTCGCTGCCTTTGATTTCCGCGATTACGTTTGCGGTCTTGATTGCGCCGCCGATCTGGTTGGGAATACTCAAGTCAGCCCACACAGGGTGACCGGAGGCGAGCAGGCGGGCGATGCGCTCGGCATCCTCGCGGGCGACCAGCACCTGCGGAATGCGATCGATTTCGCCTTCGTTGGAATTCGTGTGGCGATAGAGAATGTCATGCTCGCGTGTGGCCATGAACGCGACGGCCCTGGCTTTTCCCTTCACAGCAGCGGTGATCACAGGAGGCGCGTTCGAGTATTCGGCGAAGAGGTCTTCCCAAGTCTTGAGCACGACCGAGTGGACGAGTATGATTTTGCCGGCAATGTCTCCGGCTTTGGCGAAGTCGGCGGCGCTGCCGCTGCCGACATCGACCACGGGCAAGTGCTTCACCGACGCGAGCGCCGGCGCCCATGCGATGGACACGCAGCGCACGCGGAACTCGACTTTGGGGATGTGCGTCAGCTTTGGGTCGAGAGCGGTTCCAGTGGCGCTGACAGTCATCTCGGTCGAGCCCTCGGACCAGGAATTCGGGATGGTAAATTCCTCGGTGTGCACGCTATCGGCTCCTGCGTCCTTGAACATCTGCACGCCCCAATCCACGGCGCGCTGCATGGCGGGTGTTCCGGGCACACGGCCGCCGACTTCATCGGTCAAGCGGCGGAGATTACTTTCTATCGGCGAAGGTTGCAGGGCCGCCTGAATGATGCGGGCCGAATCGTCGGTGTCATTGGTGGGAGTTGCGGCTACACAAATTGCGCTTAGGGTTAAGCACAGCAACAGAGATTTCAGCTTTCGCATATCGGGTGCATTAGAAATGAAATTCAGAGAAAGAGCAAAATCTTTTGACTGCAAAGTTCGCGAAGGCTACGCAAAGGACACAAAGAAGATCATGTTTTTCTTGACGTCCTTTGCGGATTTCTTCGCGCACTTTGCGGTCAAAGGCTTTTTGTCGTAGGCGTTGACAAGTTTAGGCGCGTCACTTCGGCGGCAGCGCTTCCATTTTGTCGAGAATGCTGACCGTCTCCAGAATCGTTCCCCCTGCAATTTCCAAACTCTTCGGGCTGAGCTTGTCGACAGTATCCTGCGGAGTATGCCAGAAGACGTTGTCATAGCCGTAATCGAAGTCGATTAGATCGGCGGAGGGCACGCCGCGCTTGACGAAGGGGAGGTGATCGTCGTCCACAGTCATGGTGCGCGAGAAGAAATGCGACTGATAGCCGAGACGCGTGGCCGCCTCGTACACCACCGCTTCGAGCCATGGCGTCGAGTTCGAATCGCGCTCGATGTTCAGGTCGGCATCTCCGATCATGTCGGCCAGCAGGAATGCCTTGGTTTTCTTCAGAGTGCCGTCGCCTTCCCATTTTTCCGCGAGGTGACGGATGCCATAGAGGCTGTCGGTGTCGCTCCAGGATTTCACAGCTTCTTCGGCGTCATCCCATACCAGCCATATGCTGTAGCCGTCGCGTTTTTTTTCGCGCAACTGGTTGGCAAATTCAAGCAGGAGCGCGCTCGAGGAAGCGCCGTCGTTTGCGCCGATGTACGTGGTTTGGCGCAGCGGGTAGTTCGTGTCGTAATGGCTGGCGATTACGATTATGCCGTCTTTGGCGCCGGGAAACTTCGCGATGATGTTTCGCGCCGGGAACTTGCCTTCGGGAGTATCCGCGGTGAATGCATCCTCTTCGATTGTGTCTCCCTTGAGATGGGCGAGGATGAAGTCTTCGACCTTCTTGTGATTTGCGCTCCCGATGGGTCGCGGGCCGAAGGCCACGATCTCTTTCACGTACTGCATGGTGCGGGCGGAATCGATTGTGGACAGCGGGCCACTGTCGGCGGGAAGTGAGAGCTTGGGCAGAGTGAGGTCGGTGGGAGGATTTTGCGCGGGGGTCGGAGTTGTGGTTGGCGCTCCTGCTGCGCTGGCTTTCTTATCCTGGTCGCATCCTGCGAATGCGCCTGCGACGAAAAGCAATAGAGCTAAAGAAATTATCTTTATCGATTTCATAAACTCAGAACTGCCGGCTCTGCCATCGGAATAATCGTCTCTGTCATCCCGCAGTGCAACGAGCGATCTCGGTTTTTGCTGCACTCTCGGTGCTGCCGCCGCCAGCAAACACCAGGATCCCTCGCTGCGCTCGGGATGACATTTCAAATCTCAAGTTGTCTTTTTCTCACTACGCGCGCGGCGCTGACTGGGATGAACCAGCCAGGCGATTCCGATACTCACGACGTACAACCCAAGCATGGGCGCAGCAAAGATGCACATGCTCATAATGTCCGGAGTGGGCGTGACGATGGCCGCAACGATGAAAATCAGCAGAATGGCATAGCGGAAATTCTTCCACATGAAACTGGCGGTGACGATTCCCATGAGCGCCAGGAAGAAGATTAGAATCGGCATCTCAAAAATTAAGCCCATGCCCAGAACGATGCTGAGAAACAGCGATGTGTATTCGCCGATGGTGATCATGGGCTGAAACTGCCGTCCGAAATGAATCAGAAAATCGAGAGCGCGGGGGTAGACGACTCTGTAGCCGAAGTATCCGCCGGTGGTGAATAGTGCGATCGTGGAAACCATAAACGGCACGACGTAGCGCTTTTCATTGCGGTAAAGGCCGGGTGAGATGAACATCCAGACCTGGTAGAGCACGAATGGCGAAGTAAGAAACAGACCGGCAAGCGCGGCAATCTTCAAGTAAAGGTTGAAGGGTTCGGTGGGGTTCAAATAAACGAGCTTCTCCGACAACCCGTTGGATTTCAGCGCTGTCACGATGGGGCGTTGCATAACATCGTAGATGCGCTCCACCTTCCACCAGCAGGCGCCAAATCCCACGGCCACTGCCGCAATCGAGTAGACGAGGCGCCGCCGCAGTTCCTCGAGGTGATCGAGAAAGCCCATCGTAGGCATGGAGTCGCGCTTGGGATCGCCGCCGAGAGCCCCGGCTAGGTTTTCAAACATGGGGTTCCTGCGCAGCCGGAGCGCTGGGCTCAACTGTGGGTTCAAGCGACGATGATGAAGTCGATGATGCAGCTCGATTCAATTCGGCAGGATTCGACTCGGGCAGATTCGAGTCCGCTGAATTCGCAATGACTGCGTTCGCCGGCAACGGGGCGACTTCAGCAATTGGGCCGGCCAGCGTGTCTGGCGGTTCATGTCGAGTCGGCGTGCTCGCAGGATTCACGCTCAGGCTGGTAAGAGTACCCTGCGGCGGCGCGGCCGGCGGCAGCACTGTCTGCGACTTCTGAACCTCAAGGTGTGCGATTTCGGTCTCGATCTGCGATCGGAACTCGTTCGAGGCGCGCCGCAATTCAGCGAGAAGCTTCCCAGCCTGACGAGCCATCTCCGGCAACTTCTTCGGCCCAAAGAGAATGAGCGCGAGAAAGAACAGGAAGACGGTGTCGGAAAAACTCATGGCCACATCATAGATGCGAGAGGCCAAATGCGGCAATGCGCCGAACAGCAACCCCAGGTTTGCAATTCAGCCGGCGTCCGTTTCCAGGAGCGTCAATGCGCTGGTTTCAGCACTACCGTACTGCGTTCATCGGTAGCGATAATGCGATAGAACTTTCTAAGTTCCTCAGCTTTATCGACGGGCACGCTCAACTCCTTGATCTCGAAAGTGCGCGTGTAATCCAAAACATTGCCTGTCACTACGGTTTTCGCGTGATAGCTGGCGAAGCCGAAGTCGGCGTCCACCGGCGGCGGCAGGTCGTCGACTACGTAACCGGCCGGAATCGTGATTTCAAACGAATCTGTATCGCGCGTCGGCTCTTCCAGTTCAATGGGAAATTTGCGCACCTCCTTGGTCTCAAGAAAGCCTTCTCCCTTACTCCCTAACACGCGGGGCCGTAACAGCAGCAGATCGCCCGCATTCTTGGCGTAGTTGTCCGATACAAACGAATACTTGAAGCCAAACGGCAGATCGGTTTGCGCGAAATTGACGAGAGTGGCCTGAGTGATGTGGAAGCTCGACAAGGAACCAGAAAGAATTTCCTCAATGGGCTTGATGCGATCCGTGTCCTTGACCACGTTGTGCAAGCGCCATCTCTCCGACGCAGCGCGGAAACCCATTCGCGTCTCTTCCACATCGCCTGTAAGCCCGCCAGCAGGACTAAGGGTCAGTTTCGCGGTTCGACGGATGCTATTCATGGACGGCGGTTCCTGAGGCATCTGAATTAATTCCCCGCCGTCAGGCTCGACCAGCAAGGCGTAGCTAGCTTGTTCATAACCTGGAAGCTGGCCAAATGGAATCAGATGATTGGTCGGATCGAAGAAAAGAAGCCGGCCCAGTTGCGGATGTTGCACGGTCGCAACCAAGGATGGGTCGTCCACTCCGTCCGGCAGCTTGATTGCCGTGATCACGTGATTAAAACCGCTGTGTGCGGGCATGTCCTTGGTTACCACGCCGCGTCTGTCATTGATCACCACATAGTAAGAATCCACGCCAATCTCGCGCAACATGGACCGCACTAAGGTCGCCTTGTCCTTGCAGTCTCCATACCGATGCGAGAATACCTCAGGCGCAGCATGAGGTTGAACTCCGCCAATACCCAAGGAGATTGCCACGTAGCGAATGTCGTGCTGCACAAAAACGGCGATCGCCTGCATTTTTTGCAAGGGCGTGATTTTCGACCCAGTCAGCGTCGCCACCTCTTGCTTGATCTCCGGCGATGCATCCACTCTCTTACCTACGAGACTTGTGTACCATTTCCCCATCGCGTTCCAGTTGGCATTGGCATTGTTGGCTGGCGCATCCGAACTGTAGAAAGAGAGAATCATCTCGCCCTGAATTCCCTCCCGTGGGGGCATACGGGGCTCCGATCGGATAGCCTTCACGTCGCTAACGCTCCATTCCCACGAATTGCCGCCAGCGTGAGTGGGTTTCGCCTCGGCATGGTTGATCCACGAACTCTTGAACTCCCATCCCGACGGGAGAAGGAGCGAATAGTGCGCCTCCCTGACCGGGTCGACTCCTTGAAAATCCCAGATATCTTGCAGGAAAATCGGCTGTTCCTCGATCTCGTACTCATAGCCGACGATGTTTCCGATCTCGGAGGCGGGTATATGCAGTATCTTGTATTTCGTATCCGTGATCAGCTCGCCACCCTCGGTGTTCGGCGACATATCGACCGCATCTTTCTCCTTCACCTCGTAGTCTTTTCCTTGCGCGGGAATGCACCAACCCTGCATGCTCTTGATTTTTTTTTGGGGGTTGAATGAAACAAGCGCCATCCCCCGCTCGCGGCCCTCCGGCCGAAGAATCTTATAGACCTCGCGGACACGAACGATCATCTTGTCCGCCGAAATCATCGAAACGTCACGCTCGGAATACAGCAACACAGCATTGGTCTTCTCGTCGTAAGCGGTCGTCGGAGCGTTAACGAGGGCATGCATCCACTGCGGAGCATCACCTGCAAAAGCCTGCGGAGCACAAGCGAAAAGGCTTGCCGCGCCGCAAGCCAACAGCAGCAGCCAATTAGTTAGCCGCGGTCGATGCGCCCGGTTGCAAAACAATTTGTTGTTCATCTGCGGTTCTCACTCCCTGAAAAAAAGCTCGCAGCGCTGGGTATATTTGGATTCCAATAACAGAAAATTCACTTTTACCTTGCGCGTCAGGTGCACCGAATCTTTGCCGTTTTCCACGGTAAGGTTGTAGGCCACCACTCCCTTGTCCTGGTCCTGCGCCGGGGGAATGCTGCCGACCTTCCAACCGGATGGCAGCTCAACGGTTATGTCGTCAAACTTCTCGTGCGGATACTCAAAGTAGATTGGGTGCACGCGCTCCGCGTGCTCGAAGATGCGCTTCTCCGCCTCAGTAAAGACTCCCGCCGGGATCAAAGCACGCTTGCCTGCGTTCGAAGCCCATCCGGGAATCTTGACCGCAAATTCGGCCACCAACGGCGTTTCCGAACTGCTCCAGTCCGGTTTGTTGGTCAAATCTGCCTCGGTAGCGGCGGGAATCTGCGATCTCACGCGCTCCTCCAGGAACTTCTTGCGCGCCACGTCGTCTTCATGGCGTAGGTCAAGGCGGTAATACATCGCCTCCAAGCCCGTATGAGTAACGGTCACGGTTCCCTCGAGGTCTCCGGTTTCAGACAGCTTGAACTTTCCCACGCGCTGGATCCGAGATTCCGAGCTCTCCGGAAGTGTAGTCTGTATCCAGGCGCCGCCATCTTTATCCAGGCGCAAACCTCTGACCCCAGTCTCGGACCAGGTGAGCATGCCAAAAGGTGTAAACGCCCCGCCGGGATCGAAGTACAAATCCTTGCCGTTAAGTTTGACCAGCACAACATTGGAGTCGAGCTTTCTACTTTGCATCGTTGCCGGATCAAAAAAGTAGTTGCGGCGATCCGAAACCCAGCATCCATAGGCTTCAAAACCGGCGGCCCGGACTAGAGCGAGATAGAGCCATGTCAGTTGCACACCGTCTCCATATCCTCGCTTCCACACGTCCTCGACGTTTTCGTCCGTTTTCTCCTTCTCACGCTTCTGTTCCTGTTCGGTCTTGCGCAGCTCGAACGAAGTATTGCGGATTTGTTGCACTCGCGCATAAATCTTCCGCAGCTTTACTTCCGGCGAATCGTTCGGAACGACGATTTGCGCGACCGCTTCCTCCATAGCCCTGCGTTTGTCGACGAACTTCTCCAGATAACTATTCCATTCCTTCCCAATGCTCTTCCAATAGCTCTTCTCGTCGCCTCCCATGATCAAGCTGTCGTAATGAAAATCGATGCGTGCTTTCAGTTCATCCGCGGGAGGCATATAGTCCTCCGTCTGAAAGCCGGGAATATTCTTTACCTCCATCTGCAGGGCATGGTCGAAGCCCTCTGTCTTGGGAGGGAAGGCACCCGTTGGCAGGTTCTCCCAACTCCAGCGCACTGCTAAGCTGCTACCCGGGTGCCGGTAGGGCTTCAGCGAAAACCGGGCGCTCCGCGTGAACAGTTCATCGTTCAGAATCCAATGGGATTCGAAGACGAAACCTTCCGCATAATCCACGGTGTAGAAATATTCGAGGATGCTGCCGGGTTGCGCGTCCGGGAGTGTTAACGTCTTCACTTTGACTCTCAAACCGCGGGCCTTCAACCTCTTGTTCAAGGACTTTTCCATCGAACTCAGCGATCGAACCGTCCGGCCGGATGGTGCGACCGCGCACCTTCGGAACCTCGGTGCCTCCTTCGTAGGATGGGATCTCCACGTTGGCATACTTGCGCCCTTCCTCGGTGAGGATCTTGATGCGGATGTAATCATCCTCATGAGAAGTGCGCCCGTTGTCGTCGCGGTCGACCTGGCGGTATAGGATGATGGCCGGCGCGCCGGGAGCGAGTGGCTCGCTGGTCATCTTCAATTCGTCCGGAGAGACTGGCTGAAAGCCAATGCCAGCGCTGGCAGTGGACGGAAAAAGTTCAGCGGCAGCGAGAACCAGGAAAAGGGCAAATGTACTGACAGAGAATCCTCGACGAAGCGGCACAGTCCAACCCCCGAGCGCCTGCGATCACCAAAACGGGCCCCCCGCACGTTTGGTGAGGGCCACAATATCTCGGGTTGACCTCCGAGTCAATAGCCTTTTCGGCCGGGGTTCGGCACTGGCACCGGGCAACCTCAAGCATGTTTCCTTCATTAGCCGTAAGATAGTCGGCCATGCAGCTTTGGTTTGCGCGCGGGAGCGAGGTCAGCATTCGCGAACAGCTTGTGACGCAAGTTGTTCTCGGCATTCTCGGGGACGATCTCGCTCCCGGCCAACGCTTGCCGAGCACGCGGGAGTTGGCGCGGCGCTTTCATCTGCATCCCAACACGGTCAGCGCGGGCTACCGGCAATTGGCGCGCGAGCGCTGGGTTGAGTACCGGCGCGGGAGCGGCGTTTTTGTCCGGGCGAACAAGCCGGACGCACCTCTATCGCAGACGTTCGCGCTCGATCAGATGATTGCCGGCCTGTTTCGATCGGCGCGGAAACAAGGCGTGTCGCTGCCGATCTTGCGCGCGCGTCTGCGCCAGTGGCTCGAGTTGCAACCACCCGACCACTTTCTGCTGATTGAGCCTAACGAAGAGCTCCGACGAATTGTGGCCGCGGAGATGCAGCAGGCAGTAACTCTTCCGGTCATGAGTTGCGGGTTAGACGATCTTGCGAAGATGCTGGAAGGCAGCATCCCCATCGCGCTTGCGAACCGGGTCGCGACGGTGCGGCCAGCCCTGCCGGCAGGAACCGAACTTCTGACACTCAGCTATCGCTCGGTTACATCGTCGTTGGGGCAATGGCTGCCGGCGCCTTCCGGCGCTTTAGTAGGCGTTGCATCCCGGTGGCCGGATTTTCTGAAACTAGCGCGCACCATGTTGCATGCCGCGGGCTTCCATCCTGACAGCCTCGTGTTACGCGACGCGAGCCAACCGAACTGGCAGCGCGGGCTAAAACAGACGGCCGCAGTGGTGTGCGATTCGGTCACCGCCAAAGAACTGCCTGCCGGTTGCCGCGCGATTCCCTTCTCTCTGCTGGCCGAATCTTCGATCGACGAACTGCGGCGCTACGCGGAGTTTGTCAGCAAGCCGCTCGAAGCTGTGTGACAGTCTCGAAAGTGTCCCAGCTTCCCCCTTTCAGTTGAAAACATTCCTTAGGCTGCACTTACCAGAGTTTTAGGGAGGTGCAGCATGAAGAAATTTGTCGCGTTTTGTCTGCTCGTGATTACACCGGCGACGCTCTGCGCACAAGGTGTAGCGGACAATCCGGAACCGAAAATCGTCAAGCTCGAGCGAGGCCAGGTGCTCGACTTGTCAGTGGTAACGCCACTCGATTCGGCACACGCCCACGTGGGAGACGAAATCTCTTTCAAGCTGGAGCGTGACCTTAATGCGAACGGCTTAACAGTCCTTCCGAGGAACTCGGCCATCCACGGTCGCATCACGAAGGTTGTGCGCGCTGGAAAAAACTGTAAAGAGGGTCGGGTACGCTGGAAGCTTGAGCCGCTGAAAACAGCGAGTGGCAGGAAAATCAAGGTGCAGTCAATCCCTGTGTATTTGGCCAAGCCGCGTGGTGACCATGTGGTCGATCGAGTCTGGCTGGATACTACGGGTGAAAAGATCGCCAGAGATGCCTCCTACGCAATGACGGCGCCGTTGGTTGTGCTCTTATCCCCCGCACTTATTTTGATGGCCGTCGCGATGTCACACGAAGGAAGTTGCGACGGAACTCCGGGGCAGGAAGAAACGATCGTGACGGGCACGCATTTTTATGCCGCTGTTTCGAAAGACACACGGCTTGTTCAGGCGCTCGCCCCACCGCATCGCTGTGACACTCCCGAAACTGTCACAGACTCGCCAACCTCATCGACGCATTGTTTCTAGGATGCGTCTATGAAAAATACAAAATGCATTCTGTTCCTCTCGTTCTTGCTGGCTGCTCTCACGCTTGCCCCGGGCGCGATGGCGCAAACGATAGAAGATCAGCGAACTGAAACTGAAACTGAAACTGGAAAAGATGCTCGCAGCATCGACACAGTGGCTGCGGCGCGAAGTAAATACACACAGACCTCGGACATCTCGCTCGACGCAGGCAACACAACGCTGGCGCAGCTTCGCGGCCGTGGACCCGGACATCCATTTCCATCCCAACGTCCATATCCGCGAGGAACTTACCAAACGCCGTGGCGGTATCACGGAGACGCCGGACACATTCTCGTCGGGGCAGCGATCGGGTTTGGCATTGGAGCGGCCCTCGGCGCGCACAATAGCGCTCGCGACGGCACGCCAGTCGCGGGAGGAATTGTCATCGGCGGCGGACTCTTCGCCTTGCTCGGCGGATGCGTCGGCAAGGCCGTCGGCGATTTGCAGGATCTGCACTTTGCGTCTGCGCATCACAGAGGAACCCATCTACCATCCGGCCCTAACAACAACGATGACGAGAGCGAACTCGCTTCGCATCCCAACCCCCATGAAACGCACACCGGGCAGTCGGCGAGACCTACTACCCCAAGCCCACCCGCCGCTTTAAGGCGCGTAGAACCTTAACCGGCCCATCCGCATCTCATAACAAGCGACCGTGCCGGGATGGTTACCGCGGTGACCATCCCGGTTCAGGGCCGTCTAACGGGGTGGTATACTCTGTATATTCAGTACGGTAGCCGGGGATGCTCTAGAGCCCTCAACCGAAGGAAATTCAAGATGGCACGTAGTTCACGCCGCTCACTCTTCCTGGTAGCTTTCTTTCTTCTTGCCTGCGGCTTTTTGGGAATCGTTTTTGCCCAGCGCACGGGACAGCAGTCGTCGCTCAGCGGCGACACCGACGTCAAAGACAGCCTGAAGCAGTTCACGGACGTCTATGCCGTCATTGAAGATAACTACGCCGAGCCGGTTAACCCCGATAAAGCCATCTACAACGGCGCAATTCCGGGCATGCTGCACTCGCTCGATCCGCACTCGAACTTCTTCGACCCCAAGTCTTACGCGCTGATGCGCGAGGACCAGCGCGGCAAGTACTACGGCGTGGGCATGACCGTCGGCCCGCGCAACAATAAAGTGATTGTGATCTTCCCCTTCACCGGCACGCCCGCTTATAAGGCCGGCATTCATCCCGGCGACGTGATCATTGCCGTCGATGGCAAATCCACCGAGAACATGACGACGCCCGACGTGGCCGACATGCTCAAGGGACCCAAAGGAACGACGGTGCACATCAGCATCTCGCGCGAAGGCGTCGAGAAGCCGATGGAGTTCACCCTGATCCGCGACGAGATTCCGCGCTACAGCGTGGATGTGCATTTCCTGATTCGCCCCGGCGTCGGCTACCTGCACGTCACCGGCTTCAACGAAACTACGGAAGAAGAAGTCTCGAAAGCCCTGGATGAGTTCGGCGACCTGAAGGGCTTGATTCTTGATTTGCGCGGGAATCCCGGCGGTCTGCTGAGCGAAGGCGTCGGCGTAGCCGACAAGTTCCTCAAGAAAAATCAACTCATCGTTTCTCATCATGGCCGCGCTTCGGCTGAGAAACGCTACGTCGCGCAGCATGGTAATGGCGGAAAAGATTATCCGCTGGTAGTGCTGGTGAATCGCTTGACCGCATCGGCAGCCGAGATTGTTTCCGGAGCCATTCAGGATCACGATCGCGGCCTGATCGTGGGCGAGGTAACATTCGGCAAGGGTCTCGTTCAAACCGTCTATCCGCTATCGGAAAATACCGGACTGGCCCTCACGACTGCGCACTACTACACGCCCAGCGGACGGCTGATTCAGCGCGATTACAGCAACATTTCGCTCTACGATTATTATTACAATCGCGAGGCAGAATCCGGCAGCAACGCCAATCGCGAAGTGAAACTCACCGACAGCGGACGCACAGTTTACGGCGGCGGCGGCATCACGCCTGATGTTGTGATTCCTCCGACGAAGAGCAATCACTTTCAGGACACGCTCTTGCAGCACTATGCGTTCTTCAACTTCGCCAAACGCTATGTCGTGAGTCATCACCCCACGAAGAGCTTTGAAGTTGACGATGCCCTCCTGCAGGAGTTCCGCAAGTCGCTCGACGATGCCAATGTCCCCTACACTCAGGCCGATCTGCTGGATAACAGCGATTGGCTCAAGGCCAACATCAAGGCTGAGATTTTTGTCGATGCGTTCGGCCAGGATGAAGGCATGAAGGTTCGCGCGGAATCCGATCCGGAAATTCTGAAAGGCCTCGACCTGCTCCCGCAAGCGAAAGCGCTGGCCGACAATGCCAAGAAGATCGTAGCGGAACATAACGGCGCAGGGGCCTTCAACCGGTAATAGCAAGGTTTCAGAGTTTCAAGGCTCCAAAGTTTCAATGACAATAGGTCCGGATCGATTCCGGGCCTTTGTTGTTGGCAAGAAGGTTTTTATGGTGGCGTCATCCTGAGCGGAGCCGCTTTTCAGGCGGAGCGAAGGATCTCCAGGCAGCACGCGTTTCGCTCCCACAATTGACTTCGCTATCTGGCTATGTGAAAATCCGCGGCAGCGGGGGGAGTTTGAAGCCGATCATTCTGGGACTGGCGGTCGCGCTGGCGCTGATCGCCGGATACACGGATTGGCGCAGCCGCCGCATCCCAAACTGGCTGACGGTGCCGGGATTGCTTATCGGAATGTCGCTGAACACACTGAGCGGCGGATGGGCTGGGCTGAAGACTTCCCTGCTGGGCGCCGGGCTTGGACTGCTCGTGCTTCTGCCATTTGTTTTTCTGCGCAGCCTGGGCGCGGGCGATTGGAAGCTGGCCGGAGCTCTAGGCGCGTTCGTCGGCTGGCAGGCAATGGTAACTTTGCTGATGGGCTCCGTCTTCGTCGCGGGAGTCATGGCTTTGGCGCTGGTGATTTACAAACGAAGATTCCTGCAAACGCTGCGCAACATCGGAGGCATTCTGGTTTCCATGGTGACTTTTCATAAACCAAGCCCCGAAGTTTCGCTCGATAATCCGCAATCGCTCAAGGTTCCGTATGGCGTAGCATTAGCTTTGACCACTGTGCTTTTCGGCGTTCATTCGATATGGCGAACCTGACCACAAGAATCAGACTCGGCTCACTCACCCTGCGCCGTCTCGCGCGCGATACCAGCGCCAGCGAAATCGCCGAATTCGCCATGGTGGTTCCTCTGCTATTCATGTTCCTGATCGCGATCTTCTGGTTCGGTCAAGCTTTCAGAATTTATGGTACGCTTACGCAGGCCACTCGCGCCGGAGCGCGTGCCGCTGTGGCCCCGGTCTGCGCGACCTGCGCCTCAACAGGCTCCAGCCCAGGCCAGATCGCCCAAACCGCTGTGACCAACGCAATGGCGGCCGCGCACTTAAACACCAATCAACTGGTTTCAACTTCTGCGTGGACGATACCTGTCTTATATCAATGCCGCACTACGCCTCCGACGGCCGTTCTCTGCGACGGCAGCGTCACCATCCCAATATGCGTGCAGGAGAACGTCCAACTGTCCTACGCTGCTCCCACGAATCCTCAGGGAGGCATGGGCATTTGCGGCACATCGGTGAGCCTGCGCTATCAGTATCCTTTCTCGTTTAAGATTCCGCTTACCAACCTCGATCTCGGCAATATTCAGCTCCCAGGCCAGGCCCAGATGAGAGTGGAGACGCAATAACGTGGGCGCGATGACCATGGCAACGAAAAGAGTTTCGCAGGCTCCGCCGCTCGCGAAACCAGCACGACATTGGCGCGACGATCACGCGTCGCAAATCGTGGAGTTCGCGATTTCATTACCTCTTCTTGTATTTCTTGTCGTCGGGATTTTTGATTTCAGCAACGCGCTCACTCTCAAGCAAAGGTTGACCAACGCCGCGCGTGATGCCGCCCGCGTGGCCGCCGCAGATCCCGCCACCGATCTCGTAAATCCTTCCGCTGCGTCTGGCGTTCCCGTATCCGTCGGCGACGCCTTCCAGGTGGCCGACAACTATCTCCTATCCGAACAGCTCAACGACTGCGGCCTCTCAGGGGCCACCGCGACATTTTCCGCTCCTCTTAACTGGACATACGCCTCCACCGGCACGTGTCCTGGAAGCGGCATCACGCTCCTAATCAACCGGGGCTGCATAAACGCAGTTTCCACCAGTGGCGGAACCGTCGAATTAATCGGAACCTGCGTCACCATCACCTATCCATACAAGTGGGAGTTCAACAATGTGGCGTCCTCGCTGGGGTGGACGGGTTCGGGGCCAAGTACCATTGTTGTGAAGGCCGGCGCGCTTAACGAGAACTGAGAGACTATGCTTTCACCGCTAATTCGCCGCGCAGGAAAAAGCAGGAATAACGATGCACGCCTGAAAGAGCGCGGCGTCACCCTCGCGCTGGTGGCTGCGGCAATGGTCGCCATGATTGCCATGGCAGCGCTCTCCATCGACATTGGCACGCTCTACCAGGTGAAGGCCGAAGCGCAGCGCGCCGCCGACGCAGCAGCCCTGGCCGCCGCCAGAGTAATCTCGATTTCGGGCGTCACCGGAGATCCGAACACGGTGTCGTCGTGGGAAGCCGTATGCGGAACCTCAGGCACAGCCACTCTGGCCGCGAACTCCGTCGCACAGGCTCAGTGGAACTTTATCGGTGGTATTCCCGCTCCCACCGTAACGGTCACCTACGGTACGGGCGCGGGGTCGACCGATTGCTCCACCCTGGCCGGATCAACCTCAAGCTTCACCGTGAATCCCACGGTGACGGTGTATGTGCAACAGCCGAACGTGCCGACGTTCTTCGGCCGTATCTTTGCGCTGATACCCGGCGGCACATCCAAAAATTCCGGCGTCAGCGGAACCGCCACCGCGGAAGTCTACAACCCCTCCGGCTCGGCCTCTTTGTCATCTGGGATGATTCCCGTGCAGCCACGTTGCGTGAAACCATGGATCGTGCCGGACCGAGATCCGCTCCATCCGACGAATACTTGCCCTGGCAGTGGTGTTGGAGCCTGCTCCCTGTTCGTTCAAAATACGGGAATGATTGTCAGTCCCGGAATCGTGCTGGGGGGCGCCGCTGGACCTGGCGTGATCGGCGAAACTTTCAATTTACTCCCGGATTGCAATACGACAGGTCTCTGCAACTCAGGCCCGTTCAACGCCATAGCACAGCCAAACGTCCCAACCACGCCGCCATCCACGCCCAATCTGCAGTATCTTCCGGCCTACGTCCAAAATCCTTCACCGGCGGCGCCAACTTGTGCGGTAGGCGATTATCAACAAGCCATCGCAGGATGCGATAACACCACTCCCTATCAATGCGGTGTCCCGTTCGGCACCGCGACGACTTCAACCCAAGTGAACCTCAACGAAAATCCCTACGGTGCCAACGGCGACACCTCTTTGGGGGCACAGTGTCTGATCCATGCAGCATCGACAGGCTCGACAAACAGTGGCCAAGATTCGCTGGTGACGAATTCGTATCCTTTTCTAATCCAGGCGGGTTCCTTAAATCCGTTGGCTGTCGGCTCCAACACGAACATCTCAAGTAGCACTTCTATTGTGTCGCTGCCGATTTACGATAGCACTTTGGTCCTAACGGGCCAGCAACCTGACGTGACTGTCATTGGATTTCTGCAAGTCTTCATCAACTACGTAAACGCCGACGGCAGCTTGAACGTGACCGTGTTGAACGTTGCAGGCTGCAGCAATCAATCCACCGCCGCAAGCCCCTTCGTCACAGGAAGCTCTCCCGTGCCCGTACGTCTAATTACGCCGCCGTAATCACCACGCGGATAATCCGCAGTAAGTCCGCAGTGAATCCCGAAGCAGCTCAGAAGAAAGCTGAAGATTAGTTGGGAGCGTCAGTGTCGCCGCTCGCCGGCTTCGTAGCGTCGGGAGCAGTGGCCGGTTTGTCAGACGCAGGGTCGGATTTGTCGACCGCTGGCGTAGTGATCTTGCTCGCCGGAGCCGGCTTGGCCTCAGGCTCAACGTCAGCATCTTCCTCAGCCACAGCGCGGGGCTGAGGTCGCGGCGGAGGCGGCATCGGCCCTTCAGGGCGCGAACTAAGAATCACGCGATCGAGAGCGCGAGGATCGGTGGTCGAACTCAGAATCAAGAAATTAAATTTGGAACCGTTCAGCAACTGAGCCAGCACTTCCTGCGCTGGCGCGGGCCCGATCTCAGCTACAACCTGCTCCTGTTCCGCTCCCGCAGGAATCGCGATCTCCGCCCCAGTCTGCTGGTGGATTGCGAAAAGAACTTCCGACAGATTGGCCTTGTTCGAACTGATCGAAAGCAAGCCACGCCGGAACGAAACCTCAAGCGCAGGCCGCGCCGGAGCCTCAACCGGCACTGAGAGATGCGCGCCCGAAGGATAATTCGAATTTACAAGCATTGCCCCGGAGACCGCGCCTCCCGAGCCGGCATGGAGAACAGCTTGAGCGTCCCCCGGTCCGCCGACCTTCACAATCACAGTTCGTCCCGAAGGAAAAACCTGATAAGGTTGCGGACCATTCAAATCGATTACGATCCGCGTGACCGGCGGATTCGATGAAAACAAGCCCACGCGCAAACTCTTCACATTCCCGCGGCTCACGGTTTGGTTTTTCAGTTGGGCACTCGGAACCGCTCCCACAAAATCCACGAGCAGGCGATCCGGGCCGGTCAAAATATTTGTATGTGGCGTGATGCGATCGCTGGCTTCAATCTCAATCTCGACCTGGCCTCGACCGTGCAGCACCTGCACGCGCCGAATCGATGGCACCACCTTGGTCTGGCACTTCGCCGGAACGGGAAAACAAACCGCCGTCCACAACAGCAAAGCGGCAGCGGCTCTGAGTGAGCGGTTCATATTTTTCCTAATGCGGTTTGCCTGAACGCGGTTGCACTTGAAAATGAATGCCTTAAATTGTGTGCAGTGGCGCTAAGGGCGATTCTAGCAGCGTTTAGGAATGCCGCCCCTTACGAAAGGATTACAACTTTGGGTCGGGGTTAAACTGAAGATTGGATTGGAGCCGCCTAAGATTGAAGGCGCCTAAAATAATTGCCTTTTCGAAAGGATTAAGCGCGCGACAGCTTTCGCCGAGCCGCCCAGTAAATGGCAATCAACCCGGAGGCAAACATCAACCACGTCCCAGGTTCCGGCACAGTTCCCATTCCACCACCGCCGCCGCAAGCGTTGGTCGATACTTTCTTCTTGCCGTCGGGTTCGATCTCGATCTCGACGCCGCCACCCTTCTTTTTCTTCACCGGAGAGCAAAGCCCTTCGGGCAACGGCGGAGGCTGGATGGGAACAAAACTCCCACCGGTAAACGGATCGTATAAGTTCAACGGCCCCGCAGGCCCAAGTCCGGGCACGGGCGGCCGGTTCAACAGCGCCGACTCGAACGCCACAGGCGGACCTTGCACAGCCGTGCCTTCACCGGCGTGAAGCGGTTCCTCAAATTTTTCCAGCGGAGGCTCAACAGGCGAAGCCGCCTGCTGTTGCGGAGCTCCTTCCACTCGGTTGGCGCAACGCGTGCGCGCCATCATTTTTCCGTCGGTGATGACTGTCTCGCCCTTGTGCAGTGTCAATCTTCGCCGAGTCCAGTAAATGTTGTTGCCAATCCGGTACGAAACGTAGACTGTGCGGGCCAGCGTAAGCCGCACAAGTTGCGCACGTTCATAATCAAATCCCGCGTAGTGCGCCGCCACGACCGGATCGTGCTCCGCCACCCACTTCAACTCTTTTGCATTCGCAATCCCACCGGGCACAACAGAATATGGATACACCGGACGCGGCTGAACATTCGAGAGAATCTGGTTCAGAGTAGCGGCGCGGCTGCGGCTAAGTTCAGATTGTTTAAGAGCAAGAGCCGTGGCCGGCCGCCCGCGAAACAACGAAGGGCTGAGGTATTGCAAAGCGAAGATAGAAACGCAAGCGCAAAAAACCGCGACAACCGCGCCGGCAAGCCAGCGGCGTGTGCGTCGGTTTCGACGGTGACGACGGGTTCTCCGTCGCCTCACCACTACCACCTGGACGTTCCCGTTCTCGGGATCAGTCACAAACTACTCCTACCTGCGGCTGCCGTCCTGGGCTCAGACGAGAGGCACTCCATCGTAACCAATAATTGCAGTTCGAGTGCCACACCGCAGTCTCGACGTCCTCCTCAATCTAAAGGAGATCCGCCCTCTTCTGGCGATCATCCTAGCAGAGAGCGAAACTGTTTGCACACTATTCTCCTGTGGATTTCTCACTCAGCGGAAAGCCGCGTCCCTGCCCGAAGGTGACACTAGTAATACCACGCTCGGGCCATTTTCAAAGCCCAAACCCACTGGTACTCTCACTTCATATTACCGGGGTCAGTTGCACTTGGTAACAGAGATGCCGCCCTTCGCGGCTCAACCAGCTTTCAGCAAAGTTTGATCTCTCCCCGAGATTCGCTGGCCGATCTCCCCCGATCGAAGGATGGAATCACCCGCTGTCGCGCACTCTTATGGACAGCCCTCGTTGTTTGCTGGGAGGCAAACCTATGCGCTTAAGTCGTTTTAAAATCGCTCTCTCGGTTCTGGTTTTCTCGCTGTTTCTCGCGAGTTCCGCATTCGCCACTACTGTCCAGATGCAATACGCTCAAGGCACAGGCAGCGGCATCGGCGGCGGCGGAGTTTATCCTTACGCCTTCTACATCAACGGTAGCTCCAACTACACCTATCTGATGTGCGACAGCTACGACAACACCATCCGCCCCGGCGAGACCTGGACGGCCACCGTCACTCCGTTCCTGGCAGGCATCGCCAACAGCCTCTTCGGGTCCTCGATGACTCAGGACTACAAAGCCGCAGGCTTGATCTTCAAGAGCATGCTGGCGGGAAATATCAGCGCCACGAACGCGAACTGGGCCATTTGGGGATTGTTCTCATCGAACGCGCGCGGCCAGTCTCAATTCACGCTCACCGGCGGCGCTGCGACTGATGCCACTTATCTGGCCCTAGCCGACACCGCTCCCAACAGCGCCTACAACGGACTTCTGCTCTACACGCCCGTTGCCGGCACGCAGAGTTGGGGCGGCATGCCGCAAGAGTTCATCGGCTACTCCGCAGTTCCTGAGCCCAGCAGCCTGATGCTGATGGGAACCGGTCTTCTCGGATTAGCAGGAGCGATTCGCCGCAAGTTCGCAAAAGTTTAACTACAACTGCATCACTTTACGCTGGGGGCAACAACACCCGAACCGCGCTGCGAAATGCAGCGCGGTCTTTTTATTTCTCGCGAGATACTCGTGTGGGGACGGATGCATTCGTCCGTCCCGCGAGCGAAGCGAAGCGCAAAACCCCACGCCCTTCGACATTCCCGATTGCAAGTAGCATAATTCCAACATACACAGAAGGAACTAACCCATGCCCCCGCATTCCGGCAGCACATCGCAATACATGAACTGCGCGCCACCAGATTTAAATCCACAAAAAGATCTTCCCGGCGGATTCTTCGATTTCCTGTTGCCGCTGCATCAGCAATTCACGCCGTGGCAACAAAAGCTGATCGCCAAACGCGCGGAAGTTTTACAACAGTCGCACGCCGGACATCCGCCAAATTACCTGCCATCCTCAGAAGCGACCACGTCCGACTGGCGCATCGAGATTCCCGACTGGTGCGCCGATCAGCGCAACCAGATGACCGGCCCCGCCGCCGACGCCGAGCTAACCGTAAAGCTGCTCAACTCCGGTTCTCCCGCGGTGATGATCGATCTGGAAGACTCCATGGCGAACGCCTGGAAGGAAACTTTGCTCGGTGTCCACAATACTCTCGCCGCCTACAAATACGAACTCAGCTACGACGACAAGAAGCGGCAGAAGACCGTTACGGTGCAACGCTCGAAAACCGTAACCTGGGTGCGTCCGCGCGGCCTGCACATCAGCCAGGGCGGAGTGATAAAAAACGAACTCACCTCCGCTTCCCTCTTCGATCTCGCACTCATTTGGTATCAACTCGACCCAGCGACCCTGCCCCACAACTTCTCCGTGTATATCCCCAAGAGCGAGTCGGCGGAGGAAGCTTTCTGGTGGCGCGATCTATTCCAGACTCTCGCCAAACAGAAAAACCTGCCCAAGGATTACATCAAGTGCATGGCGCTGGTGGAGTCGCACCCGCTCGTCTATCAGATGGAAGAATTTCTTTTCAACCTGCGCGAGCACTGCCTGGGATTGAACTTGGGCCGCTGGGACTACATGGCCTCGCTCATCGATTTCATGCTAGAAGACCCCAACTGGATTCTGCCCGACCGCAACACCATTCCGCACGACGTCGCGTTCTTCCAGAACTTCCGCACGCTGATGCCGGAAATCTGCCACAAGCACGGCGCGCTGGCGATCGGAGGAATGACCGCACTCTTCCCCAGCCGCACCGACAAAGAGTTGAATGCTCGCGCCATGAAAGCCCTCGAGCAAGATAAAAAGAACGAAGCCAACTGCCTGATGGATGGCGCCTGGACCGGCCATCCCGATCAAAACGAAATTGCAGTAGCCCAGTTCCCGTTTCCCAATCAAATTTCGAAGCGACCCAACCTGCCGAACTCCCATCCCGATCTGAGGCCAATCCCGAAAGGTGTCGGCGAAATCACTCTAGCCGGAACCCGAGCCGCAGTGCGCACCGTGATTCGCTATCGCAACGGCGTGCTGAACGGAAAAGGCGCCAGCCTCCTCGACGGCTACATGGAAGATTTGGCCACCGACCGAATCTACCGCCTGATGATCGCGCAGCGCGTGCAGCACAAAGTGAAAGTGCAAGGGGACGACGGCAAACCGATAGAACACAGCTCCGCATTAATCACGCGGCTGTTCGACGAGGAACTGGCAAAAATCCAAAAAGACCTGCCGGCAGAAATCGACAAGAAAGCGTCAGCCACCTTACCCGAAGCCCGCCGCATAGCAGAAGAATTAATAGTGCAAGGCCACCACTCCCCGGTATAGACGCAACGATCCGGCGAAGCAAAAAAGTTTATGTGCCGAACGACGGACTTTACACCGGCTGAACACGCCGCTTACGGAGTAATTGTCGACTCCTTGGAGCAAATCCTCTGATGCGCGCTCTGCGTCTCTCCGGCATTGCAGCAGTTTGGCTATTGTCGGCTTGCCTCACCACCTGGGCGATGGCCGCACTGTATTTTGATTTTTCACGCGCCGGTCGAGAGTGGTTGCTCCCGGCGCTCTATCTTCCAGTCCTCACGCTTTTTCTCAACATTCTAAAAACCCGAGCCCTGAAAATCTGCGCCTGCCTCACCGGCTTTCTTATCGTCTTGGCCTGCTGGTTATCCCTCAAACCTTCCAACGATCACAACTGGCAGTCGAATCTCTCCCAAACGCCGTGGGCCGAAATCAGCGGCGACCTCGTGACCATCCATAATTTCCGCCACTGCTACTACCGCGAAGAAGCACAGTTCACCTGCGACTGGCTCACGAAAGAAGTGTTCCTCTCCCATATTCGCGGCGTCGACTTCTTCGTGGACTACTGGGGTTCGCCCTGGATCGCGCACCCGATCCTCAGTTTCCAGTTCGGAGACAATGACTATGTAGCGGCCTCCATCGAAGCTCGCTACCAGACCGGCCAGGGCTATTCGCCCATCCGCTCGTTTTTTCGCCAATTCACCGTCATCTACGTGCTCGCCAGTGAGCGCGATGTCATTCGCCTCCGCACCAACTATCGCTCCGGCGAGAAGGTCTATCTCTTCCACACCACAGCCAGCCCGCAATGGTCGCGCAATCTCTTCCTGCAGTATCTCCACCAGGCGAACCGCCTGCGGGACGAACCCAGGTGGTTCAACGCCATCACCAACAACTGCACCACGGGAATATTCGCCAACATGGCCGCCACAGGCCGCATGCTGGCGGGAACTTCGCGATACTCGTGGTGGGTTCTGCTAAACGGCCGCGTGCCGGATATGCTCTATCGCGGTGGAAACTTCGCCGGCGACCTGCCTTTTCCCGAGCTCAAGGCGCAGGCCTACATTAATCCAGTCGCGAACACGTCGAGTGACGCCCCCAACTTCTCCCAACAAATCCGTAAGAATCGGGCCGGCTTCGAATTTCTCCATTCCGGAGATATTGCATCACCACCAGCCCGACAGGAATAGGGTTCGTCAAGTGAGGCAAACTCAAGAAAAGATTTTGAATGAAATGGCGATATAGCGCCAATCACTATCGCTGCGATTTGACGTTCATTTGCTCGCGGTCGCAATTAGTGGTCTCACGTCATCATCCAAAATGCACGAGTGTTTCGAATTCCGTGGAGACACACGCACCATCACGCGCCTATGGGCGAGCAACTTACGGCTCGCCTCCGCTTCTTCTTCGGTTGGGTACTCGCCAGAAAAGGGCAGCGTATAGATTTCTGTCTCTTCTCCGTCACCTTGATAGTCATAGCCAAGCCATACCTGATATCCAGAGATGACATCGGACTTGCCCTTTCGCATCGCGACGATTTCGCCCTCATCGAATTTGCCTGAGAGCTGTGGCCAGTTTCTTGCGCGGAACTGTTGCCATGCTCTTCGATACCGTCGGTCCCACAGAATGAACCCTATAATCACGGCAAGGATTCCGCCAAAATAGGCCAGAGAGAAGAGGGGCGGTCCTGCATTATGTCGGAGCAGGAGAGAGCTTGCTATCGGCATGGAATCACAATATCGTGCGGACAGTCTAAGCGGCAATCACTCACTAAGCGTACACATCAATGTATCGCCCCCGCCATCCAGCCAAACTAGCCGAATAAAAAAGGTATTGCGCGATCACAGTGCTTTCAACCGGACGGCCCCAACCCAGTCCAGAGACATACTCCCCGCCCGAGCGTCCCGCCGCATCGCCGGGCGAATCCTCCACCAGCGTTCCGTAGATGAAATCCGCCTCGCCCCGGCGCGTCGCCGGTGCAACGCCGAGTTGTGAGCAGAATGGAAGCAGAGAAGAAGACTAGGTTTTCATGGTTCAAATAACTTTCAAAACCATGCGATCACACGTGTCGGCGGATCTGAGTGTAATGGCGATTTTTCACCAATTGACACGATTCGCCCGAGTTGGTCGGGCCGGATAACTTCCGGGTAGCCGACGATCCGGCCAGTGACACCGGGTCTTTCCAGTGCTTGCGAAGCACTGCTCGACCGTAGAGGAAACTTTCCGGGATATTGCGATTACCAACTGCTGACCGGAGAAGCTACTGCGTATTCCACCGCAGAGAATAGATTGCACCACGCTGGTGTCGCTCATCATTGGCGACTCGAAACATGAGGCAGCCAGGCCACGGATCTGTGGAAGGAAGGCCTTGGACGTTTGCGGAATTCCCCCCTAGCCCCAAAGAACGCGGCTAGGATGGGCCCCCCAGTTGATAAGAGGGTAAGAAAAATCACCGGAAGGGCGGGCCACTCGCCAGGAGTTTCGCGACCGCTCTTAGAAGCCCTCCCGTGACATCCAAGCTCGCCGTCTACCGAGTCGCACCCGCTGGCGCTCCGCCGAAGTCGCGGGTCATCCGCGCCAGCAAAGTATCAAAGCGCGGGTCGCCGTGCAAATGCCTCAGTCGGGGCTCACGGGCCAAATAAACCAACCACGGCGAGCGTTCCGCAAACGCCTGCTCCAGTAACGCAAAGGCTTGATCGTGGTCGCCGAGCGCTTCGTAAATCAATCCCAGCTCATAGGGCGAAACGTACCGTTCCGCGGATCGCGCAGTGAGCCGCTCCAGCGTCCGAAGCGCATCCGCCCGATTGCCGTTGACCGCCTGCGCGTGCCCAAGAAAGCTGAGGTGCACACTCACGCCCGAGAGTTCCGCCCCTTTTCGGATGACTGCTTCCGCTTCGCCGGGCGCGCCTGCGCCTAGATGAGCCCAACCCTGAAAAATGCGATTCCACGAGAAGCCTGGGTCATTGGCCAACGCACGACCTGATTCGCTGAGAGCTTGATCGAAGTTGTGCGCCATCACGTGGTGCCACATGAGGTGAAGCTGTGACATTGGATCTGCGGGATCGAGGTTCAGGTAGATTTTGCTCTCGGCCAGCGACTCCTCGATGCGTCCCGTTGCCACCAGCAGATGCGAATACCAATGGTGCGCCGGCCCGTAACGCGGATTGAGCCGGATTGCCTCCGAAAACAACCGCTCGGCCTCCGGAATCTCCCAGCGGTAGTGGAGCAGAGCGTAAGCCAGCGCCGCATGCCCCTCGGCCAGCTCTGGCTTCAGGCGAAGCGCCTGCTCTGCATACGACATCCCCTTTGGAAAACCCTCACGTGGCGGAAGCACACCGCCTTCCCAGCTCGCTAGCGTGTTGTAAGCATCCGCCAGGCCCGTGTACGCAAGGGCATATGTCGGATCGCGCTTGATCGCCTGTTCGAAGTAGGCAATTGCCTCCATCGTGCCCGCCGGGCGTCTTCCCCAATGATGGCGGCCTTTCAAATACAGCGCGTACGCTTCCGGATCTTCCGAATGGCGCGCCGCCGAGGGGGAGCGGGCGCCCAGTAACTGTGGGCGCAGCTTGTCTACGATCGCAGCCGCGATCTCATCCTGCACTTCGAACACGTCCGTCATTTCCCGGTCGTACCGCTCGGACCACAGGTGATGACCGTCGTTGACGTCGATCAACTGAACGGTGATCCGGAGCCGGTTACCGGCACGCCGAACACTTCCGTCGAGGATCACACCTACATTCAACCGCCGCCCAATTTCGCGAATATCCAACCCGTGCCCGCGTAGGGCAGCGGCCGACGTTCGTGCGATCACCTGCAGGTCGTCATACAGACTCAGGGCGTGGATCAGTTCCTCGGCCAGTCCGTCGCCGAATTGTTCGCCATCCCCACTCGCGCTGGCAAAGGGCAACACCGCGATCGAAGAAGCCGGACTCGTGCTGGCCCTCACCGTCTCGGGGACGGCTCGGACGCCGCCGCTGCGAAGTGCCTCGAGCAGCTCCGTCATCGACTGGTAGCGATCCGCGACCTGTTTCCGCAGGCACCGCAGGATGATTTGTTCCAACCACAGGGGAATGCGCGGCTGGACCCGCGACGGTGGCGGTGGATCATGCAGCGCGATTTCGTGCATCGTCGATAGCAGGCTGGCGGCCCTGAAAGCCAGCTGGCCCGTGACAGCCTCATAAAGGACCGAGCCGAAAGCAAAAATATCGGACCGCGCATCGAGCGGCTCACCGCGCGTCTGCTCGGGAGACATATAGGAAACCGTCCCCACCAACATTCCCGGTACCGACTGTTCCGCATCGAGCGAATCGGCACCCGCCGGGATCAGCTGTTTGGCCAGCCCGAAATCGAGAACCTTTACCTGGCCGTCGTTCGTGACCATAATGTTCGCGGGCTTGATGTCCCTGTGAATCAATCCCGCAGCATGTGCAACCGCCAGCGCGCCGGCGAGTTGGATCGCATAACCGCCGGCCTCGGAAATCGGCAAGCCCTCGGGAGGGATCAACTCCTTGAGCGTCTTACCCGCCACATACTCCATCACGATGTAATCCACTCCGCCATCGCTCGCCATGTCGTGCAGCGTGACGATATTCGGGTGATTCAGCTTCGAGGCCGCCCGCGCCTCCTGAAGGAAGCGTCTCTTTCGATCCGGATCGGCGACATGCGTCGAGGGCAGCACCTTAATCGCCACCGTCCGGTGAAGCCGCGTGTCGAGGGCGCGGAACACCTGTCCCATGCCGCCTACGCCGATTTCCTCAAGAATGCGGTAATGTCCAAACGCAACGCCCTTCAGGTCAGGCCTCGGCGCATCTGCGGCTGTGACGGGCCCAACGCTGCAGGTGGTCACCTGGCCCGCAAATGCTGGTTTCTCGATGAAGCTCGCAGAGTCGCTGTGATGCGCCAGCAGCGATTCCACCTCGCGGCGCAGTTCCGCATCACCAGCGCACGATTCTTCAATCGCGGAACTGCGCCGGCTTTCGTCCGCCTCGAGAGCCTTGTGAAAAATGCTTTCGATCTTGCTCCATCGCTCAGGCTTCATCGGATTTCTTTTCGCTCAGTTCGCGCATTAGCCATGCCTTGGCCAACCGCCAATCCCGCGCAACCGTGTCCATGGGCCAGTTTCCTCATCGCGGACCATAATACGGCAACGTAACTGTCGAGAACAGGCCATTACACGTTTTGAGGCTAGCCAGTGAGTGTGAAGGCGAGCTTTCGCCAATCGATTTCAGACCTTAAGGCCATCTGAGTTTCCGCTAGGCGTAGCCATGCACGCGCCTGCACGATCACGCCCCATCTCCAGCAGTCTTGCCGGGTGCACTCTCGTTCGGATAGTTGAAGAACAACTGATTGCCGTCGGGATCATCGACCACCAGAAGCTTGTATCCCCAGGAACCGTCCTTCACCGCAACGCCCTTGGCGTCGAGTTCCGCGCGCAGCCCGTCCAACGCCGCGACTGCGGCCTCGTGCGTCGCGGGCTCTACGTTCAGCGAAATAAAAATCAGCCCCTTGCCAATCTTCTCCGGCCACGTGTCGGCCAGGATAAGCGCACAGCCCTGCCGATCAACCTGCGCCACGCTCGCCCTGCCGTCCTCGTCGTAGCGCCATGGACTCGTGAAACCAAGTCGGTTCACATAGAAGAGAAGCGACGCATCAACATCCGCTACGTGCAGCACGGGTCGTGCGAACCAATCTGTCATAGGTTACATATCCTCGGAATTAAGACTAACTTCTTGCCGGATTAGTTCAAACAATAAAGCGTCACCGCTGCCCGATGAAGTCAAGGGAAGTGCAAGCTCTACCCCGTGAAACCCCATGCACTCCGTGGTAAGAATTTTGGACTCCACGCGTGAAACTGGCATCGGTTCGCTCAGTGCCGTAAAATCGAACTATCTCGCAATCGAGAAACGAGGACTATGAGCACGCTCGAACAGACGAAGATCGAACAAACGAAGATCGAACAAACAAAACCGCAGCCCGCCGCACTTCAATTCCCTGCCCTGGCACCGCCACGCCGCTACCTGTTCGGTCCCGGACCAACCATGGTTCATCCGCGCGTCTACGAAGCGCTCTCGAAGCCGATTGTCGGACATCTCGATCCCTATTTCATCCAGGTCATGACGGATGTTCAGCAGCTACTCAAGACAACCTACGGCACGAACGACGGCGCGACGCTAGTGATTTCCGGCACAGGCAGCGCGGGCATGGAAGCTGCGGTCGCCAACTTCGTCGAGCCCGGCTCAAAGCTCGCGGTCTTCGCCAACGGATATTTCTCCGACCGCCTCACCGAAATGGCCAAGCGCAACGGAGCAAACGTAGTCCGTTTTGAAAAAGCCTGGGGCGAAACTTACACCGACGATGAAGCGAAAGAATTCATAGCGCACGAGAAGCCGAAAGTTGTGGCGTATGTTCACGCCGAAACATCAACGGGCGCGTTGCAATCAGGCAAGGCGATCTGCGCCGCAGCGCACGAAGCCGGCGCGCTTGTAATCGCAGATTGCGTGACCTCGCTCGGCGGAGTTCCAGTCGAGTTCGACAAGACCGGAATCGACATCGCCTACAGTTGCACACAAAAAGGATTGAGCTGCCCTCCAGGCTTATCTCCGATGGCGATGTCGCAGCGCGCAATGGAATGGTTGCGCGCACGAACGACTCCGTCGCGCAGCTGGTATCTCGACCTCAAACTGATTCACGACTACTCAACCGTTTCGCATCGTTATCATCACACCGCGCCGATTTCCATGTTCTACGCCTTGCGCGAGGCGCTTCTGGTCATCGCCGAAGAAGGAATCGAAAACCGCTGGGAACGTCATCGCCGTTGCAATCAGCAATTTGTGAAAGGTATCGAAGCGATGGGCTTGCGCATGCACGTGCCCGCAGAACATCGCATCGCCACGCTGAACACTGTCGTTGTGCCCGATGGTATTGATGAAGCCAAAGTGCGCAAACAACTCATCAACGGACCAGGCATTGAAATCGCTGGCGGCTTCGGGCCACTCGCGGGCAAAGTCTTCCGCATCGGCGTGATGGGACCGTTGGCGACGGAAGACAACGTGCAGTTTTTCCTGAAAGAATTTAAACAAGCGCTGAGCGCATAGCGACGATTGAACTACGTCGGAAGGCGCTGTCCGCGCGTCTCGGCGGCGAACGGAATCAGAATCAGTCCGAGCGCGAATGCAATCGAAGTTAACGCGACTGGCGTTCCCAGCGATCCGAAATGCCGCACGCCGCTGCCCACGAGAAAAGTAATTCCCGCGCCGCCGAAGCGCGCGAACGAAGTGGCAAAAGCAAAAGCACTCGCGCGGCATTCCGTGGGATATTGCTCAGGCAGCCATAGCGTGTAAACGGCAAAGTTCGCGCCGCCCAATCCCAAAAAAAACAAGCAGACAAAAAACCACGGCAGCGCGGTTGGTCCAAGATAAAAAATCTTGCCGAAGGTTAGCGCGATGAACACCATCATCAGCACGAAGAAAAGAGCGAGCGCGCCGCGGCGGCCGAGGCGCTCCGCCAGCGACGGCATCGCGAGGCAGCCAAGAATGGTCGCGAGCGAAACCAGCATCGTTCCCCATGAAGCCAGTTGTGCGGCTTGCGGGCCAACGCGGCCGCCCGCTTCGGCGAGCGCTGTAATCGCCGCGGGAACATAGACGGTTCCGGCCCACAGACCGCAGATGGAAGCCAGCATCAACAGTGCGTTTATAATCGTGCGGCGGCGCAAGGCGTCAGAAAATAGCGCTGCGAACGGACGCCAAACCGCCCACGACCGGACTACATTTTCTTTCTTCTTCCACGCTTCCGGTTCTGTAACGCCGTGTCGAACCCAGGCGAGCAGCAGCGCGGGCAGTCCCGCTACGACAAACATGGTGCGCCATCCATAGTGGCTGCCGATGTAGTAGTTGGCTAGCGCCGCCAGAAAAAATCCCACGTAGTAGCCGGTGTGCATGAATCCGGCGCCCATGCGACGACGATTTTCGGGCCACTCTTCGGCTACGAATGTGCCGCCCATGGCCCATTCTCCCCCGATGCCTATGCCCGCGAGCAGCCGCAGAATTGCGAGTTGCCAGACTGTGTGGACGAACGCGCTCAGGAATGTGAACAGCGAATACCAGACGATGGTCAGCATCAGCGTGCGCACGCGGCCAAACCTGTCGCCGATGGGTCCCCATAAAAAGGCGAGTCCCCATCCGATTAGAAACAACGCGAACGATAAAGATCCGTAGTAGCCGATGTTGCCTTTGGTGGCGGCAATACCGGAGTGGGGCAACAACTCTCGCAATGCTGGAACTAACACGAGTGCGTAGACCACTGAGTCCATGCCATCGAGGGTCCATCCGCCCCACGATGCCCAGAAGCCGCGAATCTGATTGCGAGTTAGCGACGTAGGTGGGGCTGGAGCGGGAGGATTCACTTCGGGCGCTAGGGTCGGCATGTCAGTGGGGAACTATATCAAAAAGAGGCTGGGCCACAAGAAAAAAGCAGTGGCAGTCGGGCGTGTGTCCCCAAAGCTGGTGGCATCCAGGATTGTCTGAGCTGCTAATTGGATCAGAAAAATTTGCGGACAGAATCCGATTAATTCCTTAGAATCAATGACTTGCGATGATCATATCCAGTCTGAGTCCAACTAAAATATTGATTCTAAATAACTTGTCTGTAAAATATTGTGGACACGGGAGTTAGGTACGTCGGCATCCCGTAAATCCTTTGGAATCAGTGAGGCAGTTTCTGTCGGGACTGAAAACTGCCGCAGTTGGCCGCAAAACCTTGAAGGGGAAGGCCTTAGCCAAACGATATTCAGTTTTCAAAGAACTGCTTGTTAACTGCCTTTGCAGGGGCAATCATGAATGAATTTGAAATGACGCGCAAGGTCAGATGTCACAAGGGGGCTGTGGAAATGTTTGGGAGGGCGCTGTTCTTACCTTCCTGTTTGATCCAGATGGGTGAACATGTGTCCGTTCAGCGAGGTGTAGGGGTGGACGTCGCCTTTGCTGTGAACATTGCAAAAAAGGTATAATTGCTAGATGTCGTGGGCCGTTGAATTCTTGAATGAGGAGGTGAAGGCATCGCTGGATGCGTTTCCTCTGGATATTCGAGCCAGCTTTCAGCGCATTGTGGAGTTGATTCAGGCACACGGGTTGGAACGTGTGCGCGAGCCTTATGTGAAGCATTTGGAGGGTCCGCTCTGGGAAATGCGCATGAAGGGCAGGAGCGGAATCGCCCGTGCTGTTTACGTAACGGCTGTGGGTAAGCGCGTGGTTGTGGTCCACGTGTTTGAAAAGAAAACGCAGAAGACGCCACGGCGGGAGATCATAAAGGCCCTCAAACAGGCACAGGAGGTGTCATGAAGCGTAAGTTTATTCCGGTGGAAGAGTCCTTCAAGCGGTGGAAGAAAGATCCAAAATACGTGGCTGCGTATGAGTCGCTGGCGGAGGAATTTGGGCTGGCCTCGGCTCTGATCGAGGCGAGGGGCAGGGCGGATATGACGCAAGAGCAAGTGGCCGAAGCGATGGGGACGACCCAGGCAGTGGTTGCGCGCCTCGAGAGTGGGAAGGTTCTGCCATCGACGCGCACGCTGGAACGTTTCGCCAAGGCCACGCGCACGCGTTTGCGCATCCGCTTTGAGCCGGATCGCGAGGGTGCGCATTGAGTGGGAAACATTGTTCGGTTCACCTAGGAGTAGTTATGAGAAGGATGAACGGTGCCCATGAGTGCCTGTTGGTGGGGAGCCCCTTGCTGAGGGCCTCACCGTGAGAATGCCTCTAGGCGCTCGAGCACTGCTGGCACGATAGGGATCCTTCGACTTCATTTGTCGTGCGCTTCGCGCGCGACAAATTCCGCTCAGGATGACAAAATCGCGGGGCCGTGGCGACTATTTTGATTTTAGGTTTTTTACGTATTCGTGGCTTATTTCCAGGTACTTTTTTAGCTCTTTTGTGTTTGCTAATAGTTTGTCGGGGACGGTTACGTAGTCTTTCTTGATCACTCCGTAGGATTTGAAGAGGGTGGTGTTGTATTTTTTCAGGAACTTTTCTACTTCTTCTTTCGGTAGGCGCAGGCCCATTACTCCGGTTTGGTCGAGGTAGGTGGCCATGTGTCCGTTGAGCGAGGTGTAGGGGTGGACGTCGCCTTTGCGTTCGATGTGGTTGGTGGAGAGGAGAGTTTCGTATTGGGATAGTTTGTCGGCGGGGATGGTGCTTTTCTTGGTGGAAGGCATGGTGAGTGACCGTGATGATTGTAGCGTTCGAAGCCCGCAGTTATCCAGAGTGAGTTAGAACTGGCGCCGTCCCTTTCGGGGACTCTCTCCGTCTCCCGCGTGATTCGGGACTTACGACTGTTACGAAACTCGTGCCGTCCGCTGAAGCGGACTCGGTTTGTTCCACTTCCGCTTTCCCGGCACTGCCGTGCCGGGCTTTCGCATGCCGTCGCTTTCGCGACTGGAGCACGGATTGTTCCACATTGCGGAATCGCAATCGAGTTTCGTAACAGACTCTTACGTCCGGGGCTCATGAGTATCGCCCCAGAAGAGTGTGGGTGAGAACTGACCTTCCGCCCCTTCGGGGCTTGCTAATCTCCTACATTCTACCCACGGCTGACGCCGTGGGCTGCATTCTGTCGCCGCTTTGCGGCTGAATCCTCAGCTTCGTTCCTCCACGAGCGCGAATCTAGTTTGCACGCACTCTCTTCGGGGCTTGCTCATTTCCCACATTCTACCCACGGCTTGCGCCGTGGGCTGCATTCTGGCGCCGCTTCGCGGCTGAACCACCGAATTTCATTCCGCCGCGAGCGCGAACCTGCTTCTTACGCATACCCAGAAGGGGCTGTGAGTCCGCAGAATGGTTGCTGCGATTGGTCAATATAGAACAGTTACTTTCGCGGTTTGGCCTCATTCTGGAAGATGCGATCGATCTCCAGTTGTCCAGGCACGGACTGGCAGCTACGCGTGCCATGCGGTTCATGAAAGGTAAACCAAGGTAAAACCAATGACCCTATTCGAAACCTCGCACAAACTACGTCTGTTTATGGCGCTGCTATTCGTCTGTTTGACGGCAGTTGCCGGAGTTAAAACGATTTTTGCTGCCGTTGATCCAAGCGTTACCGTCGCTCCCGGAACGTTCGACGGCGCAGCTACAGAACCCACGGTGATTTCGTCAAGCCCAAGTAACTGGGCCACGAAGGCACCGACCAGCAAAAACTCCAGTGAGAACGTCGTGACCGGCACTGTGGTAACCGCAACCTTCAACGAACCCATGGACGCGGCAACGCTTAATTCGTCCTCAGCGGAAAACTTGTCCACGTTCACGGTGAAAGAGACAACCGGAAACGACGTAGCCGGTACCGTCGCCATGAATGAGGCGAAGACAGTCGCAACCTTTACGCCCAGCTTGTCCGCGCTGAAGCTCAATACCAGATATACCGCCGCGATTACGACGTCGGCGAGGAACGCAGCTGGCGTTGCAATGGCCCATCCCATTGCTTGGAGCTTCACGACCAACGCCGTCGCGCTTACGGGCCAGGCACCGGTGGCCCTGGGAGATGCAGGCCTTTTCGCTATTCTGACCAAGTCGGGAGTGACCGACGTTTATCCATCCACTATCGCCGGGGACGTGGGAGCCAGTCCGATTACCGGGGCTGCCATTCACCTGGAGTGCACAGAAGTGACAGGGACAATTTATAGCGTGAATGCGGCGGGGCCGCTTCCTTGCCGGGTGACTGACCCAACTTTACTGACAACGGCGGTAGCCAACATGCAAACCGCCTACACGAACGCCGCGGGGCGATCGAATCCTAATTTTACGAACCTGGGAGCTGGACAGATTGGCGGGCTAACCCTGGTTCCCGGCCTCTACAAATGGACTACCAGTGTTTTGGTCTCGACGGATGTCACGCTGTCAGGGGGAGCCGACGCAGTGTGGATCTTCCAGATCGAGGGACAACTTACCCAGGCCAGCGCAACGAAGATGATCCTGGCTGGCGGGGCTGTGTCGAAGAACATTTTTTGGCAGACATCCGGCGCTGTTTCCATCGGAACGACTGCGAAGGCTGAGGGAGTCATACTGTCTAAGACGATGATCGCCATGAAGACGGGAGCGTCGTCAAACGGCAGGCTTCTCGCGCAGACGGCGGTCACTCGTGAGCAGAATGCGGTAACACAGCCTTAAGACCGAAGAACGGGCTTTCGCCCGCCCTGGAGCCTGCGAAACCTTCGACTCCGCTATTTTGCTGCTTGCAGGCGCTGTTCCAGGGATTGCACTTCGGCGTTTAATTCCCTGGGAAGATGAGCGCCGAATTGGGCGAAGTGGTCTTTGATTGACGGGACTTCGGCCTTCCAGCCTTCGACATCCACGCTTAGGAGTTCGTCCAGATCGGCGTTCTTGATATCCAGGCCTTTGATGTCGAGGTCCGCGGCCTCAGGAGTTCTTCCGATTGGAGTTTCTTTGGCGTGGACTTTGCCGTCGCAGCGGTCGAAGATCCATTTCAAGACGCGGCTGTTTTCGCCGTAGCCGGGCCAGAGGAACTCGCCTTTTTTATTCTGGCGAAACCAGTTGACGTAGAAAATCTTGGGCAGCTTGGAGGCGTTGGAGTGCACTCCCATTTTGAGCCAGTGGGCGAAGTAGTCGCCCATGTGGTAGCCGCAGAATGGAAGCATGGCCATGGGATCGCGGCGCAGGCGGCCTTCTTTGCCGGTGATTGCGGCGGTGGTTTCGCTGCTGGCAGTGGCTCCCAGAAAAGTGCCGTGCTGCCAATTAAAGGCTTCTGTGATTAGGGGAACGATTCCGGCGCGCCTTCCGCCGAAGAGGATGGCATCGATTGGGACGCCTTTGGGATCTTCCCATTCGGGAGCGATCACGGGGCACTGTTTCGCGGCTGCGGTGAAGCGCGCATTGGGATGTGCTGCCTTTCGTCCGGACTCAGGAGTCCACACGCGGCGCAGCCAATCGATTAATTTCGCGGGCTTGTGATCGGTCATGCCCTCCCACCAGACGTCGCCATCAGGCGTCATCGCGCAATTGGTGAAGATGGCGTTTTGGTTGATGGTGAGCATGGCGTTGGCGTTCGACTTCATGCTGGTGCCGGGGGCGACGCCGAAGAAGCCGTACTCTGGATTGATGGCGTAGAGGCGGCCGTCGGCGCCGAACTTCATCCATGCAATGTCGTCACCGATGGTCTCGACCTTCCAACCGGGGAGTGTGGGGATCATCATCGATAAATTGGTCTTGCCGCAGGCGGAGGGAAAAGCTCCGGTCATGTACTTCGCTTGGCCGGAAGGGCTGGTGAGTTTGAGGATGAGCATGTGCTCGGCCATCCAGCCTTCGTCGCGGGCTTGCACCGAGGCGATGCGCAGCGCGTGACACTTTTTTCCGAGCAACGCATTGCCGCCGTAACCGGAACCGTAGGACCAGATCTCGCGGGTCTCGGGGAAATGGCAGATGTATTTTTGCTGCGCGTTGCAACTCCAGGGCGAGTCCGGCTGGTTGGGAGCGAGCGGTGCACCGACTGAATGCAGTCCGCGCACAAACTCCCCGTCTTCGCCGAGAACGTCGAGCACATGGCTTCCCACGCGCGACATGATGTGCATGCTGACGACGACGTAGGGTGAGTCGGTGATCTCGACTCCGATCTTTGAAATTGGCGAGCCGATCGGCCCCATGCTGTAGGGGACGACGTACATGGTGCGGCCGACCATGGAGCCGGCGAATAGTCCCGCGAGCTTCTGCTTCATCTTGGCGGGATCTTCCCAGTTGTTGGTGGGACCTGCACCTTCTTTGGTACGGGAGCAGATGAACGTTTGGTCTTCGACGCGGGCAACATCGGCGGGATCGGAACGGACGAGGTAGCTGTTCGGGCGCTTCTCTTCATTGAGCGGGATGGCGGTTCCGGTTTGAACCAGAAGGCGGAGCATCGCCTGGTATTCCTCCGGGGAGCCATCGCACCAATGAACGCGATCGGGCTTGCACATCTGCGCGGCTTCGTCGACCCAGCGTCCCAGCCTGGTGTGCCTGGGATTACTCGCGGGTGCTTCAACTTCTATTGTGATGGTGGCCATGATGGTAGATGTCTCCCGTAGGATGAATGCGGACACAGGAACGTTGCTGAGCGCGGCTGCGGCTGGAGTCGGCTCGGCGTTTTGAGTTGCGGTGGGATGGTCTCGAAGGCCGCAGACACCGCTCCGCTATTCTCTCGCACTTAACGACATTATTCCAGCGGAGGATGATGGGGTAGTGCCTTGGTCACGTGGGCAGGTGATGGGGGTCACATGTAAGTGCGGTGTAGTTTTGGCTTACGCGCGGGGTGGTTAGGCGGGAGATTCGTCGCTGCGCAAGGGGAGCGGCTGCGCGCTGGATGACGACTATGTAAATGGTGGAGCTAGTCGGGCTCGAACCGACGGCCTCGTCGTTGCGAACGACGCGCTCTCCCAACTGAGCTATAGCCCCACGAAGTGGAAGTGTAATCCGGCTGCCAAATTATTTTACCAGCGATTCGTTGTTCGGAGCTATGCGGGGGACGAATTGATATTGATTTCTGTGCGGATGGTAAGAGAGCAAGGCCGCGTCGCTGCGCTCCACGGGCTCGCTGGGGGTTAGCACGAAAGGGCCTTGACGAATGCCCCGGCTGCGCGTCTAACCTAGAATTAGAGTTGTAGGGACTGGGGGTTCGCTCGACTTGTTTGCGCAATTGAATCCGGGGAGGCCGACGCAGCGGCGAGTGCTGGCCGTTTCGCTGGTGCTGCATGGCTTGGTGTTTGCGTGGCTGCTGCATACACCGGAACCGCAATTGCTGATGCCGACTTCGGTTGCGATCGGACGCAATGGAAAAGTGGTGGCGCATCTTTACTTTCCAACGCAATCTCCGGACGACAGCACTACCAGTTCATCCGATAGCGCGAGCGAGGCTTATCGGCACCAGCGGTTGGGGCATCAGAAGTTGACTTGGAAGCCGAGCTCTACGCAGCCTAAGTTGGCGTTGCCTTCGCTTCCGCCCGTTCCATCCGGGGCCGAGGACGACGCCAAAACCGCAACACTTTCCAAGCTGGGCCATGGTGCGCCTGCGGGACTTCCTTATGGAAGTGTGCCGGGCGGGCCGATTTATGGCGACGAGGTTCGTCCGGCGCTGCCGATTGCTACTGCTGACCCGTTGATTTATCCGTGGCAACGGCCGTTGTCTGAAGGCAAGGTCATTATCGAAATCACGATTGACGAGACTGGGGAGATCGTTCGCAAGACGGTGCTGCAGAGCCTGGGTCCGGAGATCGATAACAAGTGCCTGGCGGCGCTGGAGAGCTGGCGTTTTCAGCCGGCTACTCGGAACGGGTCGCCGATTCCCTCCAAGCAGGATGCGATTTTTCCATTCAAAGCGCGCGGGTAGTTGAGCGTCGATTGTTCACGGCTCATCGCGCAGCGGCTATGATCGTCGCTATAATCGAGAAGTGACTTCTAACACGCTTCAGCCCCTCGCATCTGCAGACTTCCCTACGCGCTGGGGCAAGTTCCGAATCTACGGTTTCCGATCGGAAGCCGGCTCCACTGGTGGCGCGGTTGAGGAAGCTGTGGCGCTTGTGATGGGCGATGTTCATTCCACTCCTCCGTTGGTGCGGATTCACTCGCAGTGCCTTACCGGCGATGTTTTTCATTCTCTGCGTTGCGATTGCCGGCAACAGTTGGAGATGGCGCTGTCGATGATTCGCGAGTTGGGTGCGGGGATTTTGATTTACGAGCAACAAGAAGGACGCGGGATCGGTTTGATGGCGAAATTGCAGGCTTATGAGTTGCAGGATTCGGGCCTGGACACGGTTGAGGCCAACGAGCGGCTCGGCTTTAAGGCGGACCATCGCGACTTTGCGTTGCCGGGTGAGATGCTGAAGGCGCTGGGCGTGAACCGAGTACGGTTGCTTTCGAATAATCCTGAGAAGGTGGAGGCTTTGCAGCGCGCAGGGGTTGAAGTGGTGGAGCGCGTGCCCTGCGAAGTGAAACCCAGCCCGCACGCGGAAGAGTATCTCAAGACCAAGAAGGAAAAACTTGGGCACTTGTTTTCCTCCCGCTAGGAATTACGCCCTCGATTGCTCGCCGCCTTTGCGCGATAGAGTGCAGCCGTGCTCTAATTCGCTCAGTCATTTCTCCAGGAATGCCCACGCCCGACTCCGGTAATCGACGGTCTCGTATGGCCACTCTGGCGCTGGTTGTCGCGCTGCTCGGCGCAGCATCCATGCTTTACTTCCATCTTGGTTTATTCCGGCCGCAGGTGCGAAAAGTTGCCGCCGCCAAACATTTGGCAGGTGAATATGCTCTCGGTGACGACTTCTACCCAATCTGGCTGACTTTAAAGCTAAGGCTGGGCGGACGGAACGATCCCTACGGTCCAGAGACCACGCGAGAGATTCAAACGGGGTTGTTCGGACGGCCATTAGAAGGCCGGCTTCCGACGGATCCCCCGGCCGACTATCGAACCTTCGCTTATCCGGCTTATGCCGATCTTCTGCTCTGGCCAGTTGCCGAAGTGCCGTTTCCCATCTTACGGATTGCGTGGGTTGCTCTGCTCGTTGTTTTGACTGCGGCAAGCGTGTTCTTGTGGACACAGGCCTTGAGGTGGAATCCAGGGCGAATATGGTTGTCAATCATTCTTCTCTTGGCGTTGTGCAACTATCCCGTTCTCGAGGGACTCTATGCGGCGCAGTTGGGATTACTAGTGGGATTTTTGCTGGCCGCATCGCTGCTGTCGCTGGTGCGCGACAGGTTGTTATTGGCCGGAGTCCTCATGGCGCTCTCCACCATCAAGCCGCAAATGACTTTGCTGGCGATCCTGTACCTCTTGATTTGGAGTGTGCATGACTGGCGGAGGCGCGGGCGCTTTCTTGTGGCTTTCTTCGCGACGATGATACTTCTCACCGGCGCTTCGCTAGCTGTATGGCCGAACTGGATCGAGTCCTGGAAAAATGTGATTCTCGGCTACCACCGCTATGCCACGCCTCCGCTTGCACTCGACCTGCTCGGATGGGCGCCAGGAGCCCACAGCAACATTGTGCTGATTATGATCACGCTGGTAGCGGCTTTTGTGTTCAGCTGGCGGTTCGGCGGTGTGGCCGCCGGTTCGCACGAGTTCTGGCTCTCTGTTAGCGTTTTGCTTGCGCTCACGGCAGTCACGGTGCTTCCTGGTCAGGCCGTTTACGATCATGTGATTCTTTTGCCGGGGATTCTTTTGCTCGCGTGCCGCAAAGAACGAGAGCATCCTGGTCCGATCTTTCGCTCGCTTTTTTTTTCGGGGCAGCAGTTCTGTTATGGCCGTGGCTCGCGTCACTAGCGCTGATTGCGTTACGCCCATTCATAGGGGCGGAACGGCTTTACTCTAGCGCAGTGTTTGCCCTGCCCTTGCGCACGGCGGGTCCGCTCCCTTTCGTTGTACTGGCTTTGCTGGCGCTGGCCCTGCGTATGCAGTTGCGAAGGCAAGCGGGACTAACCCCTGCCACTGATCCTCGTCGATAAGTTCCGCGTTAATAAGTTCCGCGCCGATTTCAGCGCCCGCTCCAGCGTTCTTTTATTTTTTCCCGGCAAGTGCGCCAGGGCTGCCCGGGCGAGAGACAGGTAAACATCTCGCGCAACGGGAAGACTGCGCAGCGTACGGAGATGGCGTTTCACAGTTTCTACGTCGCCTCGAATAATAGGTCCGCTGAACGCTTGCGCTGCTTCCAGGGCCGCGTAGTTGGCCAGGGTTTGCCGGATCATCGGAAGCATCATTTTCTTCGCGGTTTTTCGCTCGATGCCGGCGACAGCGGCCACGTGCTCGCTGGTCACGAGTAAGGCCGTCAACAATGGCGACGCGAAAGTGCCCCAGGCGTGGTAGGCGGCCTTGTCTTCCTTCCTGAGGGAATAAGCATGGCCTCCAAGATTCTTCACGATGCGGCGCGCTACGCGAACCGCTGCGGAGTCGCCTTCGACGGCGAATGGAACTCCCGCGAGCGAGGGGCGCGAACCTCGGACGAACGTCATCAGTGGATGCACTGACGCGATCGATGCTCCTCGGCTCCGCAGCGCGGTGAGTTCGTCGCTGGCTAAAGCGCCGCTGGAATGCAGGGCCACTTTGCCGGTCCAATCCGCGCAGGCTGCCATGGATTTCGCCGCGGAGGCAATCGCGCGATCGGGCACGCAAAACCAAACTACTTCAGATTGAATTCGCGCCCGCGAAATCGTTATCGCAGTCGCTCCAACTTTGTGAGCCAAGCGCTGGGCTCGCCGGAGGGACGATGGGTCTTCTCGTGAAACGATTTGCTCGATCTCGTATCCCGCCTCGCAAAGGGACAGGGCCAGTGCATTCGCCAAATTCCCTGCGCCGACAAACGTGACGCGCGGCTTGGCCGACGGCTCTCGAGACATGCCCGGCAGCATAGCAGAATCAGAAGTTGGCATGCGCTTCGACGACAGCGTTGCTTTGCATTCAGACTTCTCACTTCTGATCTGGGAACGAAGAAGTATGAAGTCAGAATGAAGAAGTAAGACCGCAGTTCCGTGCTTTATATTGTTGTGATGCCCAAGTCTCCACGCTCCAAGTCGAAGGCCCTTAAATCCAAAGCTGGTTCACATCCCAAAGCCCGATTGATTTCTTCGCGCACGGTCTATCGTGGACCGGTTTTTTGGGTGACCACGGACGAAGTGCAGGAACCCGGTGGGGTTCGTGCTCGCCGCGACATTATTCATCACACGGGATCGGTTGTCGTGTTGGCCGTCGATGAATCGGGCTCGACTCCGCGCGTTTTGCTGGAGCGGCAATATCGCCACGCTGCGAAAGACTATCTGTGGGAAATTCCGGCTGGGCGCATCGATCCTGGCGAAAAGGCTCTGCCCGCGGCTCAACGCGAGCTTCTCGAGGAGACGGGATACACGGCCACGCATTGGCGGCGCATTCTCAACTTTTATGCCAGCCCCGGATTCGTTGCCGAGACCATGTCGGTGTATTTAGCCACCGGCCTTCGCGCCGGCACGGCGCAGCCAGAAGCTGATGAGGTCATCCGCAAGCGCATAGTGCCGTTGCCTGCGGCGGTTCGCATGGTGTTGAAGGGCACGATTCGGGATGCCAAGACCATCTCATCGGTGCTGTGGCTCGATCATCAGCGGCGAGGCAAATAGGCTCTTCCTCGGATCCGGGTCAGGTGCGTCTCGCTGCGCTCGGCTGGACCCTTCGACTGCGCTCGGGGCAAGCACGCGAGGCGGCCGTCCCTGCATAAGCCACCAGACGTTTCGCAGCCATTTCATCTTGACACTCCCATCCTTATCGTTTCAGAATGCATCTTAAATGCGGGCACGTCTTCTGGCCCCCCAACTTAGACGTGCGAAAAAAGGGGGTTCACGTGGAACGTCTGAAAGGCACAGTAAAGTGGTTCAATAACGCGAAGGGTTACGGATTCATCGGGCGTGCGGATGGTCCCGATGTTTTTGTGCATTACAGCGCGATCTCTTCCGAGGGATACAAGAGCCTGCAAGAGGGCGACCCGGTGGAGTTTGAAATCGCCGAGGGTCAAAAGGGACCCCAGGCCGCTAACGTCAGCAAGAGCGCCTGACGTGGCAAGTCGGCGCGATGTATCCGAAGCTTGATGCCGGTCCGGAAGACTTTGCGGCCGGCTGCGCGAAATCTGTTTTTGATTCGCGTCTCTTCTGTGTCGCCAGCACTGGCCGCGCGAGCCAATCTTGTTTAATCTCTAGTCTGTGGACAACAAATCCATCGCTAACATTCTATACGAGACTGCGGACCTGCTCGAAATCGATGCGCAGGATTCTTTCCGCATCCGCTCCTATCGCAACGCCGCCCAGGCTATCGAAAACCTGACCGAGCAGATCAAAGATATTATCGGCGACGACAAGAAGGTGCTTGCCATCCCCGGTATCGGCAAGGGGATGCTCGCCAACCTACGGCAACTATTCAAGGACGGCACACTCAGCTTGCAAGCGGAACTGCTGAAGAAGTATCACCCGTCGATGCTGCAGTTGTTGAAGATTCAGGGACTGGGGCCGAAGACGATCGCACTGATTTGGAGCGCTCATCAGGTTTGCGACGTTGACGGCGTAGAAAAGCTGGCGCGTGAAGGCAAGATTCGCGAGCTGCCGCGCATGGGTGAAAAGCACGAGCAGAAATTGCTGAAGGCGATCGAAGATTACCGGCGCATCTCAGGACGATTTCTCATTGACGCTGCTGAAGCCGAGGCGACGAAGCTCACGGAATATCTCGCGAAGTATCCTGGCATCGACCGCATCACGCCGGCGGGCTCGCTGCGCCGCGGCCGCGAAACGGTAGGCGATCTCGACATTCTCGTGACCGGAACGGCCTGCTGCAGCGAAACCGAGCGCGCGAATGCCGTGGAGTACGTTGCCAATTATCCGCCGCTGATGGACGTGATTGCGCGCGGCGATAACAAGATCAGCTTTCGCTTGCGCAGCGATATGCAGGTGGACGTGCGACTTCTTTCTCCAGAGTCGTTCGGTGCGGCCATGCAGTATTTCACGGGATCGAAGGCTCACAATGTTGTGTTGCGCCAGCGCGCGCTCAAGATGGGTTACACGCTGAACGAGTACAGCCTGGCTGATCTGAAAACGGAGAAGCCTGTTGCGGGGAAAACGGAAGAGGACATTTACGGAAAGCTCGGGCTTGATTACATTCCTCCAGAACTGCGCGAAAATCTGGGGGAGATCGATGCTGCGGCCAATCACACGCTGCCGGTGCTGATCACCTTGGCCGACATTCAGGGCGACGTGCACATGCACACGGTCGAAACCGACGGCAAGAATACGATCGAAGAAATGGCCGAGGCCGCCAAAGAGCGCGGCTACAGGTACATGGCCATCACCGATCACTCGAAGAATCTTGCTTTTGCAAACGGCCTCGACGATACGAGGGCGCTGGCGCACATTCAGCGGATTCGTGATGCCAACAGGAAGATTGATGGCATCACTATCTTCGCGGGAATCGAAGTGGACATTCTCGCCGACGGCGATCTCGATCTTTCCGACGATGTTCTCGCACAGATGGATGTGGTGATTGCCAGTGTGCATTCGGTTTTTAATCAGGAGCCGGCGAAGATGACCGAGCGTCTGCTCAAAGCGGTTGAGAATCCAAACACCTCAATCATCGGCCATCCTACGGGTCGATTGCAGCTTCGGCGCGATGGTTATCACTTCGACATGGACGCGGTTCTGACTGCGGCGGCAAAACACAAAGTCGCGATGGAATTGAACTCCTACCCTGATCGGCTTGACCTTAACGACGTCCACCTGCGGCAAGCGAAGCAGCGCGGGGTGAAGATCGTCGTTAACACCGATTCGCATCACACTTCGCATCTCGACAAAATTCGTTACGGCATTCTGCAGGCGCGGCGGGCGTGGCTGACTAAGGAAGATGTGCTGAATACTTTGCCCGCGGAAAAGTTTGCTCGAGCTATGAAGCATGAGCGGGGATGAAAAGCGGCTTCGGGCTTTGGGCTTCGGGCTTCGGGAACGGCGGAGTAGAATCGAAACGCATCTAAGAGAACATGGCTGATCAAACATCCAATTCCGCATTCGATCCTCAAGCTGGGCCGATTGCTCCTGCGAACGCTGCACCGGCGGCGCAGCGCGGGCCCACGATTCATATCGCCGATGAGTTCGGTACGGCGAAGCGCAACCTGCCTCCATTAAAAGTTCTGCTGTTAACTACGGCCGTGATTCTTATCATCGTTGGTATTTATTCTTTTTTTCAGCGCGCTAAACCTCAGGGCGGTGGATCACTGGACGACGTTACGGCAGTGAATCTGCCGAATCAAAACGCCGTTCTTGCTGCTCTCACTTTTACTCTGAAAAATGCTGGCGAGAAGGCGCTTTGGGTACATGACATCCAGGGTAAGGTTGTAACTTCTACTGGTGAACTGAGCGGCGAAGCGGTCTCTGCCGTCGATTTCAATCGTTACTATCAGGCGTTTCCTGCGCTGAAGGCGGATGCGCAGCCGGCTCTCGCTCCCGAGGACAAACTGCAGCCTGGTCAGGAAACCAAGCGCACGGTTATCGTGAGCTTTCCTTTGGCCTTGGCTGATTTCAAAGACCGGCGCTCCGTTAGCGTAGTGATCCAACCTTATGACCAGCCTGTGCCCATAACTTTGACCAAGTGATTTTCACATGACGGAAATGAAATCAACTCCGAGTGTTTTGAAAATGCTCACTCTGTTGCTGGCATTTGTCTTCTCGGCGCTGTCGGCTGGAACTGCGGCCCCTGCCGCACACAAGAAGTATCTGGTATACGTCGGCACCTACACTGAAGACGGCAGCGAGAGCAAGGGCATTTATGCTTATCGTTTCGACTCGAGTACCGGCGCGATCACATCGCTCGGATTGGCCGTGCGAACTATTAATCCATCGTTTCTTGCTGTACACCCCAACCACCGTTTTCTTTACGCGGTCAACGAAGTCCAGAACTACGCTGGACAGAAGAGCGGCACCGTCAGCGCCTTTGCCATCGATCGAGTCACAGGCAAACTTAGATTTCTAAACAAAGTGGCAACCAAGGGTGGCGATCCCTGTTCTGTCACCGTCGACAAAACCGGAAAATATGTTCTCGTGGCGAATTACGCGGGTGGCAGCGTGGCGGTTTTTCCAGTGCTCGACGATGGCCGACTGGGTGAGGTTTCAGCTTTCGTGCAGCACACCGGCCACGGCACGAACCCAGCGCGACAGGAGGGACCGCACGCCCACTCCGTCGACTTATCGCCCGACAACCGATTTGCCATCGTGGATGATCTCGGGCTGGATGAAACGCTCGTGTACAAGTTTGACAGCGGCACGGGATCGCTCGCTGCCGATCCGACGTTCGCCAAAGCTGATCCCGGCGCCGGCCCCAGGCACTTTGCCTTTCATCCCAACGGCAAGTTTGCTTATGTGATCAATGAGATGGGATCTACGGTTGCGGCTTTCAGCTTCGACGCGGGCAGTGGGGCCTTGCATCCGTTGCAAACGATCTCAGCTTTGCCCAAGAGCTTTAGCGGGCAGAATGGCGCTTCCGAGATCGAGGTGCATCCTTCCGGAAAGTTTCTCTATGCTTCGAACCGGGGCCACGACAGCATTGCCGTATTCGCTATTGATGCGGACAAAGGCACCCTTACGCCTATCGAAGACGTTTCGACCAAGGGCGCGAGTCCCCGCCATTTTGAGATAGCTCCCGGAGGATCGCTGCTCTTCGACGCCAACGAAAAATCAGATAACCTTGTGATATTTCGCATCGATCCGCAAACAGGACGGCTTACGGCCACGGGTAAAGTTCTGGAAATAGCCGCGCCCGTCTGCGTGAAATTCGTTCCGATCGATTGACGCTTGCAATCGGACTCCAGAATTATTTTTTTTGAATGAATCTTCGCCGCACGAGATGGGTGTTGGCATCGGGCTTGATCTCGTCGTATTTCAAGCAACTGATCGAGCCATCCACTTCCAGAACGGCCAGAGCTACGTCGCAACAGTTCGCAATGCCGTGCTCGCGCACGGCGCGATTGAGTTCATCCATGCTCACGTGCTCGCGCTCCATGTGCGATTCAATGGGCTTTCCGTCGTGAATCAGAAGGCTGGGCTCGCCCTCCACCACGCGCCGGAAGCCGCGATTCTTGCCTGCGAACGTGCCGACTAAGTAGTTCATCAACAACAACGTGGTTGCCGCAACGATGCCGCCGATCAGCGATGTATCAGGGCCGGTCATCGCATTCTGTAATTGGAAAGCAGCAAGAGAAGCGTGAGGTCGAAGGGCGTCATCTGACCGACTTCGCGCTTGCCGCTCAGACGTACCCCGATCAGCACAACCAGATAAATCGCGCCGGTGCGCAGTACGATCTGCAGTGCGACGTGGACCCCCGCCGGGAAAAGCACTCCGTTCAATTGGCCGTCACCGGAACGGGCGCGCCCTTGGGCGTGCTCAAATATCCTGTCGCCTTTTTCTTGTCGACATTCCACACAACAAGTTCAAACAGCAAGTGATCGCGTCCGGAATAAAACTGAATCGGCTCGGAAACATTGCGATCCTGTTTCTCGATGGTCCTGTCGTCGGCAGTCACGTTCAAGGAGTACTTGCCGCGCTTGGGATCAGTCTTTTTGAGTTGGAGGCTCACTGTCGCGACAGGCTGCGGCTTCGCACCACGGAGCAAAGTGAATTCGTAGTAGTTGCGGTCGCCTTTATGTTTCAGCACATCCAAATCGCCGCGCGTGTTGGCGATCAATCCGCTCTGCTTGCCCAAATCTCCAATCGTGGACTGCAGACTCGCCTTGGTGGTTTCAAGATCAGCCTTGGTGGAGGCAACGTCGGTCTTCACGCCGCCGACGTCACTCTTAACGCCCGCGACTTCCCCGCTCACTTGGCCAATCTGTTCCTTCTCTTTGTTGGCTTCGTCTTGCAGGCGTGATTCGGCGGCCTTCTGTTGCGCCTGCAGTTCGCTGGCTCGCTGGGCTAATTCTTTCTTGGTCATGCCAAGCTTCTGGCCCAAGGTCTCTTCCTGGGCTTCGGCGGAGCGCATGCGCTTTTGCAGCTCTCCGACCTGCGACTGGCTCTCGCTCAAGTCCTTGGTCAGTTTGTCGACATGCTGCTGCGTGGTTACGTACCCATAGACGGACGCCGCGACAAACACAATCGCGAGAACAACCAGAATCCACTTCCCTGCAGACGACTGCTGCTCACTGTGTATCAGTTCGCCATCTTCCGCCATATTTCCTCCCAGGGTAGACCGCCTTGGCTATGGGGTCCCTTTGATTGTTTAGCACAAGAGCGCCAGTGTCAAATTAGAGCTTTAAGGTTGCTTTAGGGATGCCCGACGCGCCTTCTTCTACAATGCTCGAATGAAGAGTTGGGATGTAATCATCATCGGCGGCGGCATCATTGGCCTCTCGCTCTCGATGGCACTGCGCAAGAGAGGCGCAAGCGTACTCGTCGTGGAACGCGGCGAACCGGGGCGGGAGGCTTCCTCGGCTGCGGGCGGCATGCTGGTGGATTGCCCGTTCGAAACACCTACCGCTTTGCAGTCGCTGGCCAGCGCCAGCGCAAGCATGTATCCGGAGTTCGTGCGTGAACTGGAAATAGAATCCGGGATGAAGATCGATCTACGCGATCAAGGGACAATTTTATTTTCTTCCGCCGCACACGTTTCCCATCCTGCTTTCGAATCTGAGGCCCGGATTCCAGCGCCTCTGGCGGAGTTTGAACCCGCGCTTGCCGATGTTAATCGACCAGCGTTTTACTTGAAAGAGCGCAGCGTCGACCCGCGCGCTCTCGCTCCAGCCGCGCTGAAAGCGGCGAGACGCTTGGGGGTCGACGTTTCCTCGGGGGAAGAAGTTATAGCGGTGAATCTCTCCGATGGCCACGTGACCGGAGTTACTACGCAGAAGACTTCATTCCTTGCGCCGAAGGTCGTCAATTGCGCCGGTGCGTGGTCCGGACAAATTGCGCCCCACGCCTTCCCCACCCGTCCGGTCAAAGGGCAAATGCTGTGTCTCGTGTCGGCTTCTCGTAGGTTGAAGCACGTAATCCGTGCGCCTGAGGTTTACGCGATCCCGCGCAGCGATGGACGAATTATCGTTGGCACCACAGTTGAGGAGGTGGGATTCGACAAGCGCACGGACGTCGCGGCAATTCAGCGCTTGCGCGCGGCCGCGATCGCCATGGTTCCGGAGCTGCGCAATGCGAAGATTCTGGAAGACTGGGCCGGCCTGCGGCCTGGAACTCCCGACGGGTTGCCGATTCTCGGCGCAACCAGCACCCCCGGCTATTACGTTGCCACTGGGCATTTTCGCGACGGCATTCTGCTTGCACCAATCACGGCCCAAGTCATGACGGCTGTGATCGAGGGAAAAAATCCTGAGCACGATCTTGCCTTGTTTTCGGCGACGCGGTTTTCAAGCTAGGCGGACGCCTCGCACAGCCCTTACATTCCTTCGGGTATACTGGAGCGTTTTCGCATAGAAAGGATTACTCCATGGCTTCTCCGTCAGTCGATTTCGCCCGCAATAATCAGGCGCGTTTCCTAAGTGAACTCAAAGATCTCCTTCGCATTCCCAGCGTCAGCACGCTCGAAGAGCACAAACCGGACGTCCAGAAAGCCGCGCATTTCGTAGCCGAAGACCTGCGCCGCATTGGCATGGAGAATATTGAAGTCATCCCCACGAAAAATCATCCGCTTCTCTATGCGGACTGGCTGCATGCCCCCGGCAAGCCGACTGTGCTCTGCTACGCGCACTACGACGTGCAACCGCCAGACCCTCTCGACGAATGGAAGACTCCGCCGTTCGAGCCGACTGAGCGCAACAACAACATCTACGCGCGCGGCGCCGTCGACGACAAAGGCCAGCTCTGGATGGAAGTGAAAGCGCTTGAATCGCTGATGAAATCCGGAAACGGCAAGCTGCCCATCAACGTCAAAGTGATTTTTGAAGGCGAAGAAGAAGTTGGCGGCGAATCGATCACGGAATATGTAAAGAAGCAAAAAGCCAAGCTGAAGGCTGATTTCGCTCTGGTCTGCGATACCGAACTCTTCGCTCCCAACCTTCCTACTTTGTGTGTCGGACTGCGCGGACTGATCTACACCGAGATCGAAGCCGTCGGCGCGATGATCGACCTGCACTCCGGCGTCTACGGCGGCGCAGCGCCCAATCCGTTCTTCGCTCTCATCGAAATTATCAGCAAGCTGAAGGATGCGAAAGGCCACATCCTCATCCCAGGCTTCTACAAGAACGTGAAAGCGCCTAGCAAAGACGAACTCAAAGCCTGGAAGCGCCTGCCTTTCAACGAAGAACACTATCGCAAAACCGAAGTCGGCTCGAAAGCGCTCACGGGCGAGCCCGGCTTCTCAGTTCTGTATCGCACTTGGGCGCGGCCGACGCTTGAAGTTCACGGCATGCCCGGAGGATTCACGGCAGCCGGCGCGAAGACTGTAATTCCAGCGAAAGCCACAGCCAAAGTTTCTATGCGACTCGTACCTAATCAAGATCCCGACGACATCTTGAAGCGCTACACCGCCTTCGTGAAGAAGCTAACGCCCAAAGGCATCGAAACGAAAATCAAAGTGCACAGCAAGGGCCCGGCTTGCGTAGTTGGCACCGATAATCCTTACATCAAAGCCGCGACCGAAGCTCTGCACGATACATTTAAGAAAGAAACTGTCTTCATCCGCAGCGGAGGATCGATTCCGATCGTCAACGATTTCTACCGCGAGTTAAAAATCCCAAGCGTGATGATGGGCTTCGGGCTCCCCGACGATAATCTGCACGCTCCCAACGAAAAGTTTCACATCCCTAACTTCCACCATGGCATCGAAACCATCTGTTTATTCTTCGAGAAGCTGGGAGGAAAATAGGATCGGGCAAAACGTGGCGACAGCGCCCCACCTGGTCACTATCGCCAATGAACTTACTCGATCTCGTTGTCGGCAAGCCCATCCGGACCAGCGACGAACGCGCCGAGCAAATCGGCCCGGCGCAGGGCGTTCCCATCTTTGGTCTGGACGCACTTAGCTCGGCTGCGTATGGCCCGGAAGCGGCGCTCAGCCTGCTGATCCCGCTCGGACTTCTCGGCGTTCGCTACATCGTGCCCATCAGCGCCGCGATTATCACGCTGCTGATCATCGTTTTCTTTTCCTATCGCCAGACCATCGCCGCCTATCCCTCCGGCGGCGGCTCTTACACGGTGGCGCGGTTCAATCTTGGAGCGCCTGCCAGCCTGCTCGCCGCAGCCGCGCTTCTGGCCGATTACATTCTCACGGCTGCAGTGGGCATCTCTGCGGGGGTGGGCGCCTTGATCTCCGCCGTCCCATCCTTGTTGCCGCACACTGTTTCTCTCTGCGTCGGCATTCTGATTATCATCACGATTCTCAATCTTCGCGGCGTACGGGAGGCCGGGAGTGCTTTCGCCATTCCTACTTATCTATTTGTCGGCACGCTGGTGATCACCATTGTGGCGGGCATTGTGCGTGTTCTTCTCAGTGGAGGCCATCCTACGCCGGTAGTTCCGCTTCCGGCGGCTCCGCCGATCACGGAAGCCGTCAGTTACTGGCTGCTGCTCAAGGTTTTCGCCAGCGGCTGCACCGCGCTCACTGGCGTTGAAGCGGTCAGCAACGGCGTGAAGGCATTCAAGGATCCGACCGTGAAGAATGCCCAGCGCACTCTCACGATAATTATTTTTCTGCTGGCCGTACTGCTGGCGGGAGTCTCCTATCTCGTCAGGGTTTACGGAATTGCCGCGACCGATCCCGGCCAACCCGGCTACCAGAGCGTGCTATCCATGCTCACGGCCTCGGTCTTCGGCAAAAGTTTTTTTTATTACCTGACCATCGGCTCGATTCTTGTCGTTCTCTCTCTCTCCGCGAACACCGCCTTCGCCGATTTTCCTCGTCTTTGTCGCGCGATTGCGCTGAATAATTATTTGCCGCACGTCTTCGGCTATCGCGGACGCCGACTGGTCTACACCTATGGCATCGTCGTGCTGGCGCTGCTGTGTGGCGGCGTTCTCATACTTTTCGGTGGTGTCACCGACCGGTTGATCCCGCTCTACGCCGTTGGCGCGTTTCTGGCCTTCACGCTTTCCCAAGCCGGAATGGTCATGCACTGGAGGAAGCATCGCGGCCCGAACTGGCTGAAGAGCGCGTTCGTTAATGGACTCGGCGCTTTGGTCACCGGCGTCACAACCTGCGTCGTACTGGCGGCGAAATTCGTCGAAGGCGCATGGATCACGCTGTTGTTCATTCCTTTAACCATTTTTTTCTTTGCCATCGTCCGTCGCCACTACCATTCGGTGAAAGTGCTCACCAGCTGCAAGCTTCCCGTCGATGCGGCAGGACTCAACAAACCTCCGATTGCCGTGATTGTGATCGACCGTTGGAGCAACATCACTCGCCAGGGCATCGAATTTGCCGCGCGGCTTTCACCCGAAGTGATTGCCCTGCACGTCGATCCCAGCGAGCACTCCGAGTTGCTGCAAGACGATTGGGAACACTATGTCGAAAAGCCGTTCCGCGATGCAGGCAAGGAACCGCCTCTGCTTCGCGTGCTGCCTTCACCCTACCGCTTTGTCATCGTTCCCATCGTGCAATTCGTTCTCGATCTTTCAAAGAAGAATCCCGCTCGCAGCATTGTTGTGATCATCCCGGAGCTTGTGGAAGACCGATGGTATGAATATTTCCTGCACAATCAGCGTGGCCGGCTTCTGGAGTGGGCACTTCTCGCTCGCGGCAACGAACGAATTTTTACGGTGAACGCGCCCTGGTACATCGGGGAGAGAAAGTGATTCCATGACGAGTGATTCACCCGCTCCATCCGGTCTATCTGTCGAACTGTTTCTCGAATGATAGAATCGGCATGTGAAACATACACGCACGTTCACAGTGCTCATCGAACGGGACGAGCAAGGCTACTATGTCGCTACCGTGCCAGCGCTGCGGGGATGCCATACACAGGCTAAGAATCTGGATACGCTTATGAAGCGCGTGCACGAGGTAGTCGAGTTGTGTCTGGAGGATGCCGGCCAAAAGGCAAGCTCGCTGGAACTTGTCGGCATCCAGCAGATTTCTGTATGACGCGCCTCCCGCGGCTTACTGGGAAGGAAGCCGTGCGCGCCCTCGGAAGAATCGGGTTCCAGATTATTCGAACCCGCGGCAGCCACGTTTTTCTGAGACATCCAGATGGCAGGGTGACTACTGTTCCCGTGCACTCTCGTGAAACACTCGGCCCCGGCCTTCTGCGTTCCATCCTCCGCGATGTCGACCTGTCCGTAGAGGACCTTCTGAAGAACCTCTGAATTACGCACTTCCCATTGTTTTCGCCACCGCGCCGCGATACCATAATCCTGCTCTCGCGTTTCTCCCACCTCGTCTTTCCCTCGCCTGTAAATCGTCAATTTGCTGCAATGTGTGTGCAACTTAACGCAGTCGGTCGCAAGGCCATACAATATATAGCGTTATATTGCTTGACCCCGCCCCGATTTCACCGTTACAGTAGCTTTAATTTGTGCCTGTCCTATTCAGCCGCGGACAGAATTGGTCTGAGCGAATCCGCTTCGACCGCAAGGGGTATCGACTTAGTAAAGAGGTCAGCCGACAGCAGAACCGGCAGCTGGCCACTGACAACTGGCAACTGCTTTTCCCAAGGAGTTCACGTTGCTTAAACTGAAGCGGCTTCAGATTCTCGGCTTCAAATCATTTTGCGATCGCACCGACCTCAAGTTCCACGGGGATGGCATCGCCGCCATCATCGGCCCCAACGGCTGCGGCAAGTCAAATATTGCCGACGCTATTTCGTGGGTGCTGGGCGAGCAGTCGGCCAAAACGCTGCGCGGATCGCGCATGGAAGATGTGATCTTCGCCGGCACTCGCGACCGCAAGCCCACAGGCATGGCCGAGGTATCGCTGACTCTGATCGATCCGGAGGAATACCCCTGCCCAGACGCCGATGCGCCCACAGAATTCGACATTCAAGATGAAGTTCCGGTCAGCGCGGAAGCCTTGCGCAGGCCAGCGGCCGATTGGGACGAAGCTGAGGTTCGCGCCCGCGCTGCCGAAGAAACTGAGCGCGCAGTCGAAGACGCTCAGCCGGGCAAGACAGAGGAAGTGGAAATTCCGCGGTCGAAGATTACGACCATCGCGGTCGCATTCCCGGATGATGAACCTGTCTTCGCGATGCCTTCAGGATTTGTGGCTACTGTGACGCCGATCAATTCGGCCGCCGTGCTCGCATCTCCGCAGGTCGTGCTGAAAATCCGCCGCAGAAAATTCAACCAGCAGTCATTCCACACCGGAGAAATTGTAGTTACGCGCCGCTTGTTCCGCTCCGGCGACAGCGAATATTTACTGAACGGCAAGTTGTGCCGCCTGCGCGATATTCAGGAACTTTTCATGGGCACAGGCCTCGGACCCGAAACCTACGCGCTCATCGAGCAGGGACGAATCGGCCAGATTCTCAGCAGCCGGCCAACTGATCGCCGGGCGATTCTCGAAGAGGCTGCCGGAATCACAAAGTTTAAAACCAAGAAGCGCCTCGCTGAAGCGCGCCTCGAAGATGCCAAGCTGAATCTTGCGCGCATCAACGATATTTTTGACGAAGTCACGCGCCAGATGAATTCGTTGAAGCGTCAGGCCTCCAAGGCCGAGCGCTACGCAAAACTCCGTGACGAGATGCGTGCTCAGCTTCGTATCGTTCTGGCCAGCAAGTTCGCTGCGATCAAACAAGAAAACACTCAGCTCGAAATCCAACTCAGCGCCCTCGCCGAAGATATGCAGCAGCGCACTGAAGCGGTGCAACTACTGGAATCCGAGCACGGTGAAGGCACCGAGCGCGGCTACGCGATTGAAGCCGAGTTGCGGGAAAACCGCGAGCGCCTCAGCCAGATTGATTTGGAAATCGATCGGGCCCGCGCGCGACGGAATCACAATGACGAACGTTGCGCCGAGTTGGTCGCTCGCTCAGCTTCGGCTGAGGCAGAACTGGCTCAAGCTCGTCAGCGCCTCACATCGCTTGAGGCAGAGCGCGATTCCAATCGCAAGGTGTTGGAATCCGCAGCGGCTGATCTCGCATTGGCCCAGGCTGAACTGGCCTCGTCGCAGCAGGAAGCTGCCGCAGCGTCCGCTGCATTGGCTGACCTCGAACATCAACAGGAAGAATCTCGCGTCGCTATATTTGATACGGTGTCGTCGGTTTCTCGCCTTCGCAACCAGCTCGCGCAAGCCGAAGAGCGGCGCGCCGGCGCCGATCGCGATGCGCAGCGCCTGCACGCCGAAATCGCCAATGGCAGCCTTCAAGTGGAAGCGTTTGGTGGACAGCGCGGCCAACTTGCCCTTGAATTCGAAACCGTGACGCAGCGTGTCGCCGGAATTACTGAAGAGATCAGTCAGCTTCGCCGCGCGATCGAAGCGAAACGTCTGGAAGAGACTCGATCGAAGGGTCATCTCGACCTGCTTCGCGCGGAGTTCGCCACAGCTCTGGGAAAAAAGGGATCGCTCGAAGCGGTTATCGCAGAGCACGGATACTCGACGGAATCGGTTCGCCGCCTTTTCCAGTCGGGAGTGATGCAGGGCGGATTCGCGCCGGTCGGCGTTCTCGCGGATTTTCTTGAGGTCGAGCCGCGCTTCGAGCGCGTGGTCGAAGACTTCTTACGCGACGAATTGAACTACATCGTGGTCAAGTCCTGGGACGCTGCCGACGAAGGCTTACGATTGCTGCGCAGTGATGTGGATGGTCGCGCAACTTTCCTGGTTCATCCTGAGGACTCGCAGGCCAAGTTTTCCTTCATCCTTGACGAGGCTGCGCACTGCGCTCCGCCGACCGCATCGATCGTGCCGCTGAAGAATACGATTCGTGTTCTCGACGGATTCGGCAAATCGCTCGAGGTGATCTTGCCGAAGCTGCGCGATGGTTACATCGTTCCCGGTTCCGATACTGCTCGCGGGCTCGCACTTGAGAATCCTGATGCATTTTTCCTTTCGCAATCTGGAGAATGCTTTCATAACGTAACCGTTACGGGCGGCAAGCAGCGCGCGGAAGGGCCGCTTTCGATGAAGCGCGAGCTTCGCGAAGTTCTTCGACAGCTTGAAGAGTTGGAGCGTGCTCTTCGCGAAGAAGAGATGCGCGCGCTCACGCTCGGGCGCGAAATCAAAGACTTCGCTTCCCTGCTCGAGCGCCTTGAAGGAGAAAAGCGCCAGGCGGAACATCAATCGATGACTTCAGGCCACATGCTGCAGCAACTCGATTCTGAGATGGCGCGTGTAACCGAGCGCATGAACATTTCGCAAGCCGAGTTGCGGCGGCTTGCCGCTGAGCGGAGTGAGCAGGAATCGATCATCGCGGTGCGCCAGGAAGAAATCGCGGTACTTGAAGAGACGCGTGCTCAGCTCGAACAGCAAATCTCGGCGGCTCAGGAATCTCTCGGCGTGGTGCGGCAGCGTCGCGAAGACGCGGCACAAGCCAGCTCGCAGCGTGTCGCCAGCGTCGCAGCCTTGCAGGAGCGCCATCGCTCGGCGACGGGCGTGCTCGCCCGCATCGAGTCTCTTTTCTCCGAGATGAGTGAGCGGCTTCACACTTTAACCTCACAGATTGAAGCAGCCGCTGCTGAAAAGCTGCAGCGTGAAACCGAGAATCTTCAACTCGAACAGCAAGTCGAAGACTTCGCAGCCGAGCGCAACGCGGGCCAAGCGCGCGAGGGACTTCTACAATTTGAGAAAGATCAGCTTCGAGCTCGCCTGAGCGAGATCGATGAACTCTTGCGCAGCGCGCGCCAACTTCTCGATCAGGCTCGCGACCGTCGCGGCGAATTGCAAGCTGCGCTTGCCAAGCTGCAAGCTGACGCGATGTATATGGCGGATACTTGCCTGAACGAACTCAACATCGAACGCGATGCTCTGCTGGCCGACACAACACTCGTCCTCGTGACCGGCGACGAACTTGCGGCCTGCGATCAGTCTTATCGCGAAATGCGCGCCAAGCTTGAGGCGATGGGACCGGTGAACATGATGGCGCTCGAGGAGTATCGCGAAACCGCGGAACGCCACACATTCCTCGACACTCAGCGCAAAGATCTCATCTCATCGATCGAGAACACGACGGCAACTATCCGCGAGATCGACGAAGTTTCGCGGCTGAAGTTCCAGGAAGCCTTCGCCAAGATTAATGAAAACTTCCAGACTACGTTCAAAAAGCTTTTCGGCGGCGGTCATGCATTTATGAAGCTCACCGATGAAGAGAATTCCGCCGAGAGCGGAATTGACGTGGTCGCGTCGCCTCCTGGGAAGCGCCTGCAGAGCGTGTTGCTGCTCTCAGGCGGTGAGAAGGCGCTGACCGCGCTCGCATTGCTTGTCGGCATCTTCCAGTACACGCCGAGTCCGTTCTGCATCCTCGACGAAGTGGACGCGCCGCTTGATGAAGCTAACATCGGCCGCTTCACGGAACTCGTGAAAGAGATGAGCATCAAGACACAATTCGTGCTCATCACGCACAGCAAAAAAACCATGAGCATCGCGCCCGTGCTCTATGGTGTGACCATGCAGGAACCGGGCGTGTCGAAGCTGGTCTCAGTGCGCTTCGGCGCGGCGTAAGACGGCGGCGGGTCGCTGTAGCGGGCAATTTCGATCGCCGTCAGTTCGGCCTTCCGATGGCTGACGTTGTACTGCCACGTTATCCACTTTCATCCTCAGCTTTTCCACAGCTTGCTTGCCGACAACTCGCTAGGTATCCCGGGGCCGCCATGCTCGCGGCCGGCAACATTTCCCCAATCAACAGGATACGGGCATCTTTCCCGGCTGTAATTTCTGTCGTTGACAAAAAATTCTGAGAGTCTAAAATACGCCTCGCTCTTTCCCTGTAAAATTTCAACATGACTAATAAACTTCTCGATCCCGTAATTTTAAAAACCGATTTTCCCGATCTGCAGCTTCTGGCCAGCGGAAAAGTGCGCGACGTTTACCAGTTGGATAATGAGCGCCTACTGTTCGTAGCCACCGACCGCATTTCCGCGTTCGATTATGTGCTGGCGACTGGGATCCCACACAAAGGCCGCGTCCTCAGCCAGATTTCGCTGTTCTGGTTCGACTTTCTTTCCGATGTCGTGCCCAACCACGTCATCACCGCGGACGTGGATCGCTATCCGGAGGCGTTGCAGAAGTATGCCGATCAATTGCGCGGCCGCTCGATGATCGTGCATCGCGCGGAGATGTTTCCCGTGGAGTGCGTGGTGCGCGGCTACATTTCAGGGTCCGCCTGGAAGGAGTACCAGGCGACCCGTAAAGTTTGCGGCATCGCGCTACCGGAGGGGCTGCGCGAATCGGAAGCCTTCCCTGAGCCCATCTTTACTCCGTCCACCAAGGCGGTGACCGGCCATGATGAAAATATTTCGTTTGCGCGGATGTGCGAGATCCTGGGCGCTGAGACCTCCAGCACATTGCGCGAGCTGACTTTGCGGATTTATAAGAAGGCTGCCGCATACGCGCGCCAGCGAGGAATCATCATCGCCGACACCAAGTTTGAGTTTGGCCGCACGCCGAAGGGAATTACGCTGGCCGACGAGGTGCTTACGCCGGACTCTTCCCGCTTCTGGCCCGCCGACAAGTACTCGCCGGGACGAGGGCAGGAATCTTTCGACAAGCAATACGTCCGTGATTATCTGGAAGAGATTCGCTGGAACAAACAGCCACCTGCTCCGGCTCTGCCGGAAGAAGTTGCGCGCCGCACCAGCGAGAAGTATCTCGAGGCTTACTTTCAGATCACGGGGCGCAGGCTGGATGTGTAAACGCCGCGCTGGCACGAGAGCGGTTGGGAGAGCAGCATGACTGCGGCGGATTGGCTGATTGTCGTGGCTGTGCTGTTGAGTGTGGTTATGGCGGCCATCCAAGGATTTTTCGCCGAGATTCTAAGCATGGCTGGCCTGGTGATTGGTTACATTGTCGCCGCCTGGCAGTATCAGCGCCTGGCGGAGTGGTTGATGTCGTTTTTAAAGAACGAGTGGCTGGCCGAGATTTTCGGCTTCCTCATTATTTTCTTTGCGATCATGATCCTGTTCGGTATTGCCGGCAAGATCGCTCGAAAATTGATGAAAGAAGTTGGGCTCAGCGGGTTTGACCGTTTTCTGGGCGCTTTGTTGGGGCTGGTGAAGGGTGGGTTGGTGGTGGCCGTGGTGCTGATGGGATTGACCGCGTTCACGCCAACCTCAACCATGCTGGAGAAGTCGCAACTTGCACCGTATTTCCTAGTGGTCGGTAGGGCCGCGATCTGGGTGGCGCCCTCGGCGTTGCGGGCGCGATTCTACGAGGGGCTCGACTTTCTGCATCGGGCCCCGAAAGAATTGACCGGACCTCCGGCTTCGCATTCGAAATGAAATCCGTGGCGGCCAAGCAGATAAGACAAAGACATTTGAAAGAAGAGAGAGACTAACGTGAAAGATCAACTGGAAGCACTCATCCTGCAGATGTACAAGAGCAACATTCTTTATTCCGAGGGCGTGCGCGAATTCAAGAAGCGCTTTATCCTGACCGTCCTTCAGGAGAATAAAGGCAACCAGTGCCGCGCTGCCCGCGAACTGGGAATGCATCGCAATACGCTCAGCCGGACTATCGATGAACTCAAGATCGACGTGCGCCAGCTTCGGGACGGGGCGAAACGGCCGCCCCGCAGCGCGCGGCCAGTTTCTTTGGATCGGGATCGGGACAAGAAAGCGATCCGCTGAAAGCCAGTTCTGCCGCAAAGCATTCCCTGTTTCTATCTCCCGGAAAAAAGCTAAGGCAGCCCTCGCGGGCTGCCCTAAAGACGTAGAACCGGACTCGTGTCAGTTACTTGCCGGCTTGGGTCTGGGATGCGCAGGAGCGGCCGTCTTGGGCTTCGGCAGCTCTCCCTTTTCCATTGTCATCATGAACGGGTTGGGCGTGTACGAGGCAGGTACGCCGACAAAGTACTCCAGGGCCGCGCCTTCTTTTGGGATGTGAAGTTTTACAATAGGCGTTTCGAAGGTGAGCGTGACATCGGCCTGCTTGGCATCGATGTCGTCGAGGCTGGCAGCGATTTGCAGTTCCGTCGCACTCGCCTTGATTACCGTTCCCTGCAGTTTCACGCCTTTGCCTTTGATGGCATTCCAGACGAGATCCTGATCGGCTTGAGCGCCGTTGGAGAGGATGAACTCCCACTGGGCGAAGTCCATCTGCGTGGGATCGCCCGCGGCAGCCATGGTGTGAGCCTGCTCGGCGGGGGTGGGCGCAGGTTTCACTGTTGGGATGGGGCCGGGGCCAGCTTTTGCCGCCGCCAAGAAATCGTTCCAGCCGTCATCGCCGCCGTGGAATCTTACATATTGGCTCTTGGCATACTTCTCGAACGACTGCTGATATTGCGGTGAGGGTGCCAGAACGGAAGCGCGAGCGTTATACCAAGCCGAACTCAAAGGGTCGGCAGGATATTTCGGATCCGGCGGCTTGGGCGGGATGTACGCCTGCGTCATCGCATAGATGAGAGTGAAATCCTTCTGCGTGTCGGGACTGGTGTCGATGGCGGCCTTCAAGTCTTTTCTCGCCGTGTCGTAGTCATGGTCGGAAAGAGCGGCGACACCGAGGGCAGCGTTGAACACGCCAGTCATTGAATCCTTCATCTTTTGGAAATCAGCGTCTGAAGTGCCATCGGGTTTAGCGAACTTCGGCAAGTTATCAAGCCCAGCCTGAGCATATTTTTTTGCATCATTCAATTTCTGCTGGGCGTCAGGACCACCGCTCTGCCCCGCGAGACGATCAATATAGGCCAATAAGAACAAGGCACGCTCGTTGTTGGGATCGGCGGCGAGAAGTCTGGTGGCAGTGTCTACCGTCTTGGCTTGGTTGCCAGTCTGCTGATAGTCGAGCATCAGCGTTTGCAGGGCCGCGGTCTTCATGATGCTGTTGGGATACTGCGTCAGAAAAGCTTCGAGGCCGCTGACCTGCGCCCCGGGATCTTTCTGCCCGATTGCGCCGACGTAGGCGTTGTATTCGGCGGGATCTTTAATGACTGGCCCTTGCGCTGCCGCTGCGGGAGCTGCGGCTTGTGCCGGCGCGGGTGCCGTTGAGGCTGGTGCTTGCGCCTGCGCGGGTGTCGCGGAGGGTTGTGGAGTCGCTGTTTGCGCTAGCAGCGCCGCGTCGTTTGCTGCCGCCGTTACAGCAATTCCAAGCACGACCGTGACCAGAATCTTTTTCATCAGTATGGCTCCTTGAAAGTATGGCTCCCTGAATCGTCGGTAATTCACAATGTCGCGAAATCGTATTCTTTACTCTTTACTTTTCGGTTGCTTCGACACTGACAGCTTTTCTGCGTTCTACATTCCGCTTTGGAAGCGCCGGGTAATGCTCCCGGCACGCCCTGGAAGAGAGGGCGAACTGCGGGACGCAAGGCGAGTGACCCTTTCATTCCCGGTTGCCGGATTATAAGTACCTCTTTCACCGAAGGCAAGCCTCTTTCCCCCTCTACCTTCTGGGCTATTGTATAAGATGCAATGGCAGCGCCTCGCGGATAGCACCTTATTCAGAAGGGGCGGCATTCAGATTAGAAGAGTCGCAGCGCCTTATCGAGAGTGGAGGCAGTCTCAATGAGTATGGTTCGAATGGATGCGGACGGTCCCTTGGACGGGCAAGTGGCCGTGGTTACCGGAGCCGGCCGCGGCATTGGAGCAGCCATCGCGCTGGAGTTATCGAACCTTGGCGCCATCGCCGTTCTGTGCGGACGCACTCGTGACGTGCTCGAATCGTCGGCGCAGGCGATCGCGCAGGCTAGAGGAAGGGCCGAAGTCGTTATCTGCGACGTGACCAGTCTTCAGTCGGTCGAGGCGGCGGCCAAGCAGGTGGTGGCTTCGTTCGGGCGCGTTGACATTCTGGTTAACAATGCGGGCGTTGGCGGATTCGGCGGCCCGCTGCATCAACTTCCTCCCGAAGCATGGGAGCAGATCTTGAACACGAACTTGCGCGGCGTTTACTACACGACTCGTGCTTTCGCGCCGATGATGATTCGCGCGCGAGCGGGTCACATCATCAACATTTCATCTCTGGCCGGAAAGAACGCGCTGCCGAACGGCGCGGCTTACGCGGCTTCGAAGTGGGGATTGAATGGACTGAGCTACTCTATGGCGGAGGAACTGAGGGGCCACAACATTCGCGTGGCAGTGGTCTGTCCTGGATCGACTAACACTGATCTTAGTCCGCACGCTGGCAAGGATCCGGCGAAGATGCTGCAGCCGGAAGACGTGGCGCATGCTGTGGCCATGCTGGTGACGCAGAGTCCGCAGTCGTTTGTGAGCGAAATTCTTCTGAGGCCTACGCAGAAACCTTAGGGACAGTTTGGAGCCTATTGTGCTCGTCACATTCAGGCGGGTTCCGACAGTGGTGTCCAGCCGGTCAACTGGAGTTTGCGGCGGCAATCATGTGTTGGGCCCATGCAGCCGCTTCCGGAAAGCACTGGGTATCAAGCACATATTCCTGTCCGGGGGATTTCGTACGTAATAGAAATCCGTCGGCTGTTTTCGTCCACTTACCGCGGTTGTTATTATATGAAAGAGGTTCCTTGCAGCGTTCCGGATCGAACCACTTCGGGAGCAGCCAGACGCTGCAGCTCTCCTCTGAAGCGGTAAGGCACCTTTGTGAAGAGTATTTTCCGAAAATGCCCGCGCCGGGCAAGCCACAGAAACAATCCGAGGCGGCGACGTACAGGACGTTGTTCTTCACCTTCCCGCCGTGAAGGTGAGCGTGATACCTCCCCCACGGGTGCTCCCGTGACCACCCCTCGGCATCGGCCGGCTCCTCGATAGGAACGACCTCACCGATGCTCATCCATCCGAAGATCACGTGCCGCGTGCGTGTGTTCGGACGGAATTTGATGCGTTTACCGTTGACGTCGACCTCGCGATAGAGACCATAAAATAGGAACAGGTCGCCTTCCCGAACCTGCTGATTTCGCAGGTGTCCTTGCGCTGCCGCAATTTGCCCGAAAAGCGCCTTCCAGCCGGTGGTTCGACCGTACATGTTCGGATCTAAATGAGGGTCTAGGTGCACGAGCGAGTTCGAAGAATAGGGTTTTTGATGGTTGGCGGTTAGTTGCTCAACAATTGCACCGACGTTTGGAAACCCATCGACAGAAGACAGCAAGTCACCATAACGAATGTTCGCTCTTGCGAACCCCGAATCCTCCGGGATTGGAAGACTCAGCATCTCGTCTCCCGGGAAAATAGGGCTTGCGCATCCGCCGAATGCGGAGTCGAAGCCCTTTCTACTAAGGACGATCTTCAAGCGGCCTCCTGACCCCGACACCGAAAGTAGCTATTATTTCTTAAACAGATTCTCAAATGCCTGCCGGGCATCGTTGGGGCGCTGGCTGGCAGGCGTGGATGTTTCTTTCTCTCGGGTCACTCGAATCTCGTAGAACGTGCAATCGTTGCGGGCATCTTTCTTGGCCACGCGCTCTTTTACCGGCTGCATGCACTCGAAGCGGCTGCCGGGGTCGAAGAACATGCACTGCTTGCAGGAGTGCAACTCGAAGCCGCATTTTGGACAGAGCCCCGTCGGCGGAATCTCCTGCAGCACGGTGCCGCACTGCGCGCAACGCGAGACGGCGCGCGTGCCGGGCATATTCACCGGCTTCGGTCCCATGCTGTAGTCGTGCCGTGGTGGCGGCACCGAGGCTGGCTTTTGTGGGGACTCTTTGCGAGGCGTAGATTCGCGGTCGCGGTCCTGATATCCGTGCTGACGGTATTTGGCTGCCACAGGAACCTCCCGGCACGCTGGCGTATTGTCTCGCCAGCCGCGCTCTAAGGCAAGTCTGAAAGCTGCGAAACGAAAACCTCAGCGGCTGAAGCCCGCGTATTTATCGGATCGTGATGCAACGGCTCAAGCCATGCCCTTCCCGAGCCCATTTATCGGGCGCGCTCACGCATCTCGCAACTCGCTACAATGGAATCATGATTCACGAGATTTTTCCCGTCGGGCCTTTGCAGTGCAACTGCTCGATTGTCGGCGACGAGACCACGCGCGAAGCCATGGTCATTGACCCTGGCGACGATATTGAGGACGTCCTCGCACTCCTGCGCAAGCATAACCTGCAAGTCAAGCAAATCGTCATCACCCATGCTCACATCGATCATGTGGGAGGAGCGATGAAGCTGCGCGCGGCCACTGGAGCGCCCATTCTCCTGAACCAGAATGATTACGCCTTGCTGAAGATGCTCGACGCGCAGGCCGTATGGGTCGGCATGGCGGAGCCCGGCGCGGTCGAAATCGACCAGAGCGTGAGCACCGGCGATACCGTAAAAGCTGGGTCGCACGCAGCCAGCATCTTGCATACACCGGGACACACCGAAGGCAGCATCTGCCTTTACTTCCCTGCCGAAAAAACTCTGATTGCCGGTGACACTCTGTTTGCCGGATCCATTGGCCGCACCGACCTGCCCGGCGGATCGATGCAGAAGATCATGCAATCGTTGCACGGCACGGTGCTCGCATTGCCCGACGATACCGTAGTGGTTCCCGGGCATGGGCCGCTGACGAGCATTGGAGAAGAAAGAGAAACAAATCCGTGGCTGGGGAAGAGATAGAAACTAAAGCGTGCGAAGAAATTCCGTGATCTCCGGCGAATTCCAGTCTACCGGGCCGATCAACTTGCGGCGCAGCACTCCCTGGCGGTCGATGATGTAGGTCTCGGGCCAGCCGAAGGTTCCGTACAGCGCGCTGCTTTTCTGCTCCGGGTCACGGACGGTCAGGAAATTGACGTCACGCTCCTTGGGGTCTCAATCGCCCGCCTGATTTCCGCCGCAGGAATTCGGATGATTCCAGGCACCGAATTCAACCACAGATCGCCGTCCCCGGTTTCAACGTAGTCGGATTCAGTCGGGGGTGGATGTCAGACCCAGTTGTTTAAGGACCGCTTTGATTTTCGCAGGCAACTTCCGCCGGTTGGAAGTTGTCTCGCGATAGATGATGCTGCCGGGAACAACAAGCTTAATCTCCGTCCCGGAGGACGCAGAGCTTACGAGCGTAAGCTTGCCCACGATGCGGGCGGCCCGCTCCCGCATTCCCTGCAGACCGAAGTGTTCCTCCCTGCCACGATCGGCAACCGCAGGGTCCACGCCAACGCCATTGTCGCTAACGCGCAAGGCGAGGTCGTGGTCGTAAGTGAGTTCGACCCGCATTTGGCTGGCTTGCGAGTGCACGCACGCGTTGCGGATTGCCTCGTAGCCGACGCGATAGACCTCATCGCGAACAATAGGGTGCATCTCGCGCGCCTCACCGACCACAGACAGAGAGGCTTCCATGGAGGTATGTATGCGGCACTCCTCCATCGCCCGCCGAAAAGCTGCAGCGAGGTCGTTTTTTTCTGTGGTTGAAGTACGCAAAGAGTTCAGAGCTGCACGACCCTCCTCTGTTGCACGTCCCAACCAGACTGATAACTGTTCCATGGCTCGACGCATGCGGGCGGGATCAGTAGACGGGTCCAGCGCATCATCGGCAACCAGCTTGCTGCCCTGGATGGTTTGCAGAAACGTGTCATGAAGGTCTCGCGCCATGCGAGTCCGCTCATGCAAGCGCTCATCGAAGCGGGCGCTCATGGCTTTAGCAATCTGCCGCACTCGCAATCGATAGATCACCCAAACGACAAGTAACACGGAAACCGCGCACAGGAGACGAAACCAATTCGTCTGGTACCATGCGGGCGCGATGCTGAAATCTACGACAGCGCCTACATCGCTCCAAACACCATCTTCGTTGCAGGCGATTACACGGAAACGATAGCGGCGAGGGCGGAGGTTCGTGTAAAACGCTTCGCGGCGGCTTCCCGCATCTTGCCAGTCCTTGTCGACCCCGTCGAGCAGGTATCGAAAACGGACTCGTCCCGGCACCGATAGATTTGGGGCGGTGTATTCAATGTGTGCGCGGCTTGTCCGCAGTGGCAGGTTCACGTCCCCTGGCGCGGCATACACTACGCCTCCGGAATCAACTTCTCGAATAGAAACCGAAGGGGGAATCGTGTTCCGTAAGAGATGATTCGGATCGATCTGAACGATGCCTTGGGTGGTTGAAAACCACAATCGTCCGTCTGAGCTAGACACCAGGGTTGGGATGGGCCGGAGCTGCGGAGCCGTTCCGATGAGGCCCTCCTGAAAATCGAAGAGTTCGCAGTGCACGCGATAGCCAGAGAAAGCGATGATAAAAGTCGGAATCGACATCGATGCTGACGCCCAGTACGATCACGCCTTTTGCCTTCATGCGAGTCTGCATGGACATCAAGGAAGGAAGTTCTTCCACGCACGGCGGACACTAGGTGGCCCAGAAATTCAGTACGACTATGTTGCCGCGAAACTGGCTCAGTGTGACCTTGCGGTCGGAATCTTGCACCGTGAAATCCGGCGCGATTGTCCCAATGCGCGAGGGGCGCGAGCTGCTGTAGCAGCCGGGCAGAAGAAAGAGAAGCAACAGGCTTGAACTGAAGAGAAACGACCTCACTGGTTGATCATCCAACATCTTCTTTCTTGAAGTAAAGCGAATTGTTTTTCGCGGCCGCAACAGTGAAATCATGAGCCGACCGTTCCCAGCAGGCGTTTGACTCCCTCACTAAAATCATCCGCCGTGGTGATCAAGCTCAAGATCAGATATCCGTCGCTGGGAAAGTCATAAAAGTGTCCGGGATGCACCAGCACAGAATCTCGTCTCAGCAGATCAACCGCCAACTCCTCATCTGTCTGCGTGACCGGGACGCGCACCACCGCATACCACCCGCCTTCCACATGCAAACGCCCGCAAGTCTTTTGTAGCGCAAGCTGGCGGTCGAGTTCGGCGAGATTGCCGAGGACGCGATCTAGTAATTGCTGCTGAATGCTTTTCCGCTGATCGAGGAGAGCCGGAGTCGCGAATTGGATGGGCGCGTTCATCGAAAGATACGTGTCGGCGATTACTTCTAACCGCGCGAGTGCCGGCTCAACCTCCACAGGCGGGCCACTGGTTGCGATCCATGCCACCTTCATTTGCGGCAGGGCCGAGATTTTTGAAACTCCACTCAGCGTGAAAGTCAACGCGTCTTCATTCGACGCAAAGCTTGACGGCGCAGTTTGATCGAGGCCGTAGTCGAGGAACACTTCGTCGGCAATCACAGCGAGTCTGTGTTCGCGGCAAAAGTGGTTCAGCAATTGCCGCTCGTGCGCGTGCACAAACGAGCCCGTGGGATTATTGGGATGAACCACGACCACACCACGCGTCCGCGCCGTCACTGCTTTCCGCAGCGACGGAAAATCCATCTGCCAGCCATGATCGTAGATCAGTGGATAAGGCACGAGCGTGACATCCTGCAAATCTGCGAGAAATTCGAACAACGGATAGCTGGGCTTCGGAACCAGCAGTTCGTCTCCGGGATTGCAAAGCAAGCGGAATACGAACGAGTAACCTTCGCTCGTGCTGGTGGTCAACACTAACTGCTCCGGATCGAAGCTGCGAACGCCGTGCTGCTCCCGGTAATAAGCTGCCGCTGCCTCACGTGCGCTGAGCAAGCCTTTCGGCTGAGGATCGTAATCCATGGCTTTCGGTGAGGCGAGCGCTTGGAGAATGCGCGCGTCATCGTAGTGCAGGCCGGCCCGGGTGGGATTCGAGATGGTTAAATCTAGCACGCGCGCGCCGGTCGACCTGACTTGTTCGAGCGCCTCGGTGAGGCGATTGCGCGTGAGCTTCCAGTTGGTGCGGTCCGAGAACATCCTGAAAGAGAGTAACAAAGTCTCTCTTATTCGAACGTGGGGTGAGGCTTCAGGTCGTTTCCGATCAAAGGATTCAAGCGCGGCTCGGGAAACTGCCGCGCGCTGTGCTCACGCGATGGATGTGCCACGCGAGACAGCTTGCCTTCTGCGACCAAGCGTCCGTACGCTTCTTGCCAGTCCGGCACGGAGTCGCCGTCTCGAGTCCAGTGAGCGTACGCGGCTTCATCGCACCACTCCGCAAGCCGCGGCATTACTTTCGCGTGCGCAGCCGATCCGCGAAACGCTTTCATCGCCCGCTCATCCTGCCACAGGGTCAAGGTCCAGAACGTGCGGCGTCGGTCGATGAGCAGCTTTCCACCGGAGAAGCCAGCTGCGCGTACGACTTGACGTTGAGAAAGAAATGTCTGCCACAAGAACGCCGGCAAATACCTCAGCGAGCGAACCCGAAGACGGGTGACGGAAGCGAGCACGGGGCCTCTTAAGACTTTCGAAATGCTTCCTTGTTTACGACGTACGGCATCTTCGTAAGGTCGCCACCGTAGTTCGCTTCCAGCACGTCAATCAATCCCTGCACGCACCGGCCTGCCATGCCTTTCTTTGGATCGGTGGAGAGCCGCGTGATGCGCGCGGCGCTGGCAAAATGCGGCATCAGCCGGCAGCGGTCGGCGATCGCCGGATCGCGCAGCGGCGAATCGGCGGGCAGCGGCTCCTTTTCGTATACATCGAGAGCGGCGCCCGCGATCCAATTCTCGCGCAGAGCTTTCACCAGGGCAGCTTCGTCGATCACGGGCCCGCGCGAGTCGTTTACCAGATACGCGGTCGGCTTCATGAGCCGCAGTGTTTTCTCGTTAAATAAATGATAGGTGGGCGTCGCGCTTTCTCCGGGACGCAGCAGCGGGACGTGCACGCTCACGAAATCAGCCTGGCGCAGCGCGTCTTCGAAGCCAACATATTTAATCCAGTTCTTTTCCTGCGAAATGCCGCGCGCGTGGCGCAAGTCCATATTCTCTTGAATGGCCTTGATGTAATCGTGGTTCTCGTAAGCCGGGTCGTAACACAGCATGTTCATATCGAAGCCGGCGCATTTCTTGATCATCGCCAGTCCGATGCGCCCCGTGCCGATAATCGCGATGGTTTTGCCTGTCACCTCGTCGCCCAGAAATGGCAGGTAAGGATGCCAGTATCCCCACTGGTTGTCGCGGGTGAGGTGCTCGGCCGGCCACATTTTGCGCGCGAGCATGCCGAGCATGAAGAAAGCGAACTCGGCTGTTGCCTCGGTGAGCACGTCGGCCGTGTTGGTGAAAGGAATCTTGAAGCGGTTGGCGTCGGCACGGTTGATGTTGTCAAACCCTACGGCGTACTGGGCCAGAACTTTCAATGTATTCTTGCCGGCCTCGAAGACCTCGGCATCGATAGGATCGCGCAGAGTACTGATCAAGCCGTCGATGCCAGACTTCACCTTTTCGATAATCAGGCTCTTGGGAGGAGCCTGCGGACCCGGATAGACCTCGACTTCATAGCCGCGCTGCCGCAGCAGGTTGATGGCTTCTCCAATGTCGCATGTGGCAAAAACGCGGAATTTATTGGTCATGAGTTTTGTTCAGAACGACTGCGGTTCAAGTAGAAAATTCACGCCTGTATTCCCATCGCGTGCGACATCCGAAACATCATACTCGTCAGGGCGGAATCTCCGACAGACGTGACAACAATGCCAGGCCTTTTAAGCGGACCCAAAGCCAGTCGGCGCAATGGGTGTAGAATTACCGCTTTCCATTCCTGAAAGGTGGCTTCATGTCAGCCAGTGGATTTTCCGGAAGGTGCGTCCGCCTCTTCTTAAAAACTTTCTTCGCTGCATTCCTCGTGTCGTCGCTATCTTTTCTGTCGCTCGCCCAGACAACCGTCAGCCAGGGAAGTATTCAAGGAACGGTCACCGACCAGACCAACGCGGTTGTTCCGGGCGCGATCATCACGATCAAGTCTCTCGCCACCGGCCAGGTTGTCACGGTGAAGACATCGTCGGCGGGTACCTACAACTCGGGCGGCCTGTCTGTCGGCGATTATCAGGTTCGCGTGCAGGCTAAAGGTTTCAAGACTGAGCAACTGACTATTTCTGTCCAAATCACCGTGACATCGTCTGGCAATGTGAAGCTGGAAGTTGGCCAGGAAACAACGACAGTCGAAGTGCAAGCCTCCTCCGTCACTGTCAACACGGAACAATCTGCCGTACAAGGCGTACTTTCCGGCGAGCAGATCGACAACATGCCGGTCAACGGACGCAGCTTTCTCGATCTCGCGCAATTGGAACCCGGCGTCCAGATGCAGGATGGACAGAACTTCGATCCCACCAAGGTCGGCTACAATTCGCTTTCCATCAACGGAGATTTCGGCCGCACTCCGCGCATCGAAGTGGACGGCCTTGATGTAAGCGACGAAACCGTAGGCACCACCACCCAGAACATTGCGCTAAGCTCTATTCAAGAGTTCAGCATTGGCCGCTCCTCTCTGGACATTTCGACTGAGATTACCAGCACGGGCTCTGTCAATCTGGCTACGCGTTCAGGCACGAATCAGTACCACGGCCAGGCGTTCTATCTGTTCCGCGATTACGCGGTTGGTTTTGCCGATCTTCCGGGCGCGGTGTCTCCGCAATTTCAGCGGAATCAGTTTGGCGGCCGCTTCGGCGGCGCACTCATCAAGAACAAGCTTTTTTTCTTCATTGATTCCGAACGGCTCAAGCAGGATAGCGCCAACTCGATCGTCGCCGGCGCTCCCTTTCAATTCCTGACGCAAGGCATCAACTCCCCGTTCAAAAGTTCGCAGGCCAGCGGCCGGCTAGACTGGCAGGCTACGCAGCGCATAAGGGTTTTCTATAAGTTCGCCTACGACTGGAACTACTCCACGTCATCCGCCAGCACCGGCTTCTCCTATTACGCCAATCGCGACTACGCCCCCACTCACGCAGTGGGCGTTGATATCAGCGATGGCAACTGGTCCCACAGCATCCGCTTCGGATATTTAAAGTTCCATAACCAAATTATCGGGGACACCAACTCGCAACCACTCTCCATCAATCCGTTCCCCTCGGCCGAAATTTATTTCAACGATACCAGTTTGTACACGGGACCGAACTATCTGGCGCCGCAGCAGACGTTTCAGAGCAACAAGCAGATCAAGTACGATGCCAGCCGGGTACTAGGTGCGCACATCATTCGTTTTGGCGCCACGGTCAACCGCATCTCCACCGGCGGGTTCGCCTCTTTCAACGGAATCGCCCCGTTGCTGTATTCCTATGTCAACTTCAATCTGCTGCCCGCCGGAAGCGTGCAGACAACGCCGTTTTACTCCTGCAACCTCGGTACCAACTTCAGTGGCTGCGATCCCAATATCGCCGACTATCCATTCACCGGCGCTTACCTGGGTAATGGCCAAGGCTTCAGTACTGAATTGCCCGGCTTCGGCTATCCTGCTGGTGGCTTGTTCGACACCCGCTTTGGGGCCTACGTGGGCGATTCCTGGAAAATCAAACCCAACTTCACTTTGAACTATGGCCTGCGCTACATCCGTGACACGGGACGCACCGATAGCGACCTGGCGCCCATCCCCTGCTCGGCTACCACTTTGATCACTTGCACGGGAAATCTGCTGGATCAGTGGGGAGCTGGATTGGGCAACCGCGTTCGCCAGCCCAATCTGAATTTCGCTCCGCAGATTGGTTTTGCCTGGGATCCCTGGCACAATGGAAAAACCGCGATCCGCGGCGGCGGCGGCCTGTATTACGAAAACAACATCTTCAACAATGTTTCTTATGATCGCAGTGACAAGCTGGCGACTGGTTTGTTCAACCAGACGCCTTATCTCAACTGTGAACCTGGTGCAAGTGCAGGCTCACTGCCCTTCTACATGCCTCTAGCAGGCAGTACCCAGGGAACCCCAGTTTATTCAGTGGATGGCTACGATCTGGCTACGCAGGTTTGCTTCGCGCCTCTAGGTCCTAGCTCCATCAACGCAGAGGGCGCGGCCAAGGCAATGGCCGATTTGCAAGCCCAATACATTGCCGCCACGGCAGCGGTTGGCGCAGCCGGAGCGAATCCAAATTTTGTGGGCAATACCCTGGAACTCGGTTACCCCTACAACCCCAATTTCCGCACTGCTCGTTCTTATCAAATGAACATTGGCATTCAACGCGAACTCACCAAGGGCGGCGTCTTAACCGTAGATTACCTGCGAAATATTGGCCTGCACTTTCAGGTCGGCGTGGATGTTAACCATGCCGGCGATTCCCGCTACCTGGAGATGAATGCGGCGCTCAATGCCATCGGGTCTACCGTCCTGTACGCCAACAACGGCGCTGCTTCCGGCTGTTTCCCGGGAAGCGGCGTGACCCAGGCCAATGCCTCGGCTACAGTAGCCTGTTACATCGCGAATACTCCGGGCGCCAGCATCAATGACTTCGCCGGCAACGGACTGGATTCCGGCGGTCCCTACTACGGAGGATATTCCGCCGCTTACTATGGACTCACTGCCGACACGGGTGCGGCCTTCGGCGGTATCAACCCCAACGTGGGAAGCATGTTCATGAACTATCCCATGGGCCGCTCCGTGTACAACGGCCTGCAAAGCGAGTGGCGTCAACACGTCAAGAATCCGTTTCGAGGCGTTGGCAATCTCGACCTCCAGGTCAACTACACCTTATCCCGCTTCGTTAGCGATGGAGGCAGCGACCAACACTTCACTACGAACGCCTGGGATTTCCGCAACCCCACCGCCTTTATGGGCCCCACAGCAGAGGACCGCACCCATCAGTTCAAATTCGGCGCAACCTTCGAATTTGCTCATCGCGGTCCTCGCCTCAGCCTGATCGGAGGCTTTGCCTCGCCGCAACCGTCAGATCTCCGGTTGCCTACGCAAGGAACCGTGGGAGAAATCTTCCGCTCCGACGTGACCGGGGACGGCACGACCGGCGATTTCCTGAACTCTGCCTCCAACGGCATCGGACATCCCGGGACCTTCATGCGCTCGGTCTCGTCCGGGAATCTGAATGCCTACCTCACCAACTTTAACAACACGGTGGGCAACGGCAGCACGCTCACGCCAGCCGGCCAGACTTTGGTCACAGCTGGTTTGTTCACACAGTCTCAGTTGGTGACTCTGGGTGCGGTGGTTCCAACAGTCCAGGCGCCGCCCGCGAACAACGCGGGGAACGGCTATTACAAAGACGTTGACACAATCCTGAGCTGGCCCTTCAAATTCCGCGAGCGAGTGACCATTTCGCCCAGCGTTTCGTTCTTCAACACTTTCAATTTCGTGAACTTCGGACCTCTAAGCGGCCTGACTGGAGGAGGCGGCGCAATCAATGGAACAGTCTCCGGCACCAATGCAGATACCAACACTGTCCGAATCGGGCGCGGTAGCGGCGTATTCGCGGTTGGCGCTCCGCGTGAAGCCGAATTCGGTTTGCGCTTTGATTTCTAAACTCGCGGGCGAATTCCGGCGGAGGTGACGAGACGCACTACTCGAATTTCCAGCGCGTGGATTTTCCGGCGAAATGTTTCTCCCACAAGCCGAAGACGACGCGCGGACGCACGGCGAAGACTGGTTCTTTCATCGAGAGAATGTCGTTCTTCATTCCCGACATGTCGAACTTGTATTTGCGCTCGTAGACCGGAAGGAATTTGCGGCGCGCTGCGGCATCGGCAATCTCGGCTGTGCCCTCGACGATGACCGCTTCGTTGGCATCCTCGGTGCATACAACACACTCACGGTTCTCCGCCAGGTTACGAGCCTTTCGCGATTTGCTGCCGGTGCTGAAGAGAAACCGTCCGTCCTGCCATAAGCCCCAGACCACCATCGTGTGAGGCGAAACGTTGTGCGGAGAATCACCGGGATTGACTGTGGTGATCCAGTAGTTGTGCGATTTCTTCAGGCGCTGCTCAGCCCAACTCCACGGGAGCAGGCCTTTGTTCCCTTCCGGCAAGCCATAGCCGGGCATGTGAGGACGGCTCGCCTTGGGAGCGCGGTGCGACTTTGCTTTTTTCTTTGCAGCTTCCAAATGGAGTTTTTGCTCTGCCAATGCTTAATCGGATTCCCAAGTAACCGTGAAGCTGCTTCCATCCGGCGACAGCGACGACGGCATCGCATCCTCTACGCCGCTGTTCACGATAATGGACTTCCACACATGCCCGCCAAAATCACCGATCTGGCCTGAAGTCTTGGAGTCGGCCGCGTAATTGGTGCGGCCCACAGAGGTGTAGTCCTCGCCAAAAGAAACCGTGCCGAAATCGGAGAGAAAGTATCCGTTCGCCTCGGCTATCCATTCGGCAGACGAACGCGTCGCGGACCCCGGAGGATGGCTTAGAGTGAAGGATTTTCCCGTGGTCTCGTTCGCCATGGTGACCACGAAATCCGAGCCGTTATAAAACACTTCTGCCGACATTCGGTCGCCAGGCGAGAGCGGCACGCTCGTGATGGTCACGCCGCCCGCCGGAATAAATTCGTACCAGGCGTAGTAGACGGGCGTCTCACCATTGCAATCGGAATCCGTTCCAGTCTGCTCCACGGTGTCGTTTTCCCATCCATCAATTCCAACCCAAAACGAGACTGATGAATTCGGCACGGCGCTGCAGTCAACGGCGGGAACGATCCACGAACCGCGCGCTTGCGTGAACAAAGCGCCCGTGACCGCGTATCCGCCCCAGTTGTTGCTCTCCGTAACCGTAACATTATCAATCACCCGGTCGGGATGGAGGCCGGTGATTTGCCGCCGCGCGCTGTGGCGGATGGTGATTGCTGTTGATGCAGAAAGCGAAATTGGCGCGCCAGCTTCAGACGAAGACGTCTGCGCAAGCGCTGGAGACAGGGCGAGCAGCGCAGTAGCTCCGAAAATCCCGACGAATTTCGATAGCATGGAAATTCCTCCAGGCATTAGGCGCGATGAAAGTATCGCGGAACAAACGCCGGGAAGCAACTGCGCTGCCTCGCCCTCACTCCTTATTCAGAGTCCCAAACCACCGAGAAGCTCGTGCCGTCCGAAGTGAGCGACGACGGTACCGCTTCATCCGCGCCTGAGGTGCTCACCATGATTGATTCGTAAACGTTGGAGCCAAACGCACCGATTGCTCCGGATACGGAAGAATCGGTCGCATCGTTCGTGCTGCTTACCCCGGTATAGTCATCACCAAAGTAAACGGTGCCGAAGTCGGATAGCGGCAGGATGCCACCGCTTCTGGTGCAGCAAGGGGCTTCCGCAATCCACTCAGCCGACGATCGTTTCGCGCCAGAGACTTTCGAACTTTTGCTATAAGTCTTTCCGGTCGTCTCGTTGGTCAGCGTGATCGTAAACTCGCTGCCGCTGTAAGTTACCGAGGCCGATATGTGGTTGCCGGGCGAAACCGAGACACTGGTGATCTCATAGGACGGGTTCGGATAGAACTCGTACCACGCGTAATAGGATGGACTGGAGCCATGGCAGTCGGAATCGGTTCCGGTTTGCTCGACGGTGCTCGAGGTCCAGCCATCGATGCCCACCCAGAATGAGCTATACGTATTGGGCGTCTTCGAGCAGTTGACTGTCGGCACTGTCCATGAGGCCAACGCCTTAGTGAACGAAGAGCCTTCCACGGCGTAGCCGCTCCAGTTGGTGCTGTCCTCGACCGTGACATTGTCAATCACGCGAGCCGGCCGACCCGGATAGACTCTTCTTGGTGCATGCTGGCGAGGCGAGATTACTGCTGTGTCTGGCGTTGCAGCGGGCGCGCTGGGTACCTGAGCCGAGGCCGGTACCGCAACAAGCGCTAACAAAATTGCGGAGAGTCCTAACCCTTTCGATTGCATAAAGGCTCCTGTATTCGCTCCGGGATTTCGCTCTTGCCATCTCGGAACCGCGCCATTTTATACGCAAACCGGGTCGCGTCAACCTATTTTGCTGGGGATTTACACAAGACGAACAAGCATGTCCGATTGATTCCGGCTACAGATTTTTCTGGGTCCACTGATCGATGCGATCGAGCGCCTGTTGCAAGTTCTCCATCGAATTAGCCACGCTGAATCGCAGGTAGCCTTCGCCGAACTCGCCGAAAGCCGTCCCCGAAAGTGCCGCTACTCCGGCTTGCTCGAGCAATGCATCGGCCAGCGGTTTCGATTTCCATCCTGTCTTCGTGATGTTCGGGAAAACATAAAACGCGCCCTTCGGCATGCGGCAGGAAAAACCTTTGATCTTATTCAACCCGGCGACGAACACATCACGGCGGCTCTTAAATTCGGCACACATGTGCTCCACCGAACTCTGATCTCCACGCAAAGCTTCGACGCCCGCCATCTGCGTGAAGCTGGCCGTGCAGGAATTTGAATTCGTCATCAGCCGCGTTATGTGCGCTGCCAGATCCGCCCGCATTACGCCATAGCCCATGCGCCACCCGGTCATGGCATAGGTCTTCGAAAAGCCATCCAGCAGAATGGTGCGCTCCTGCATGCCGGGCACAGACATCATCGAAAAATGCTCGCCCTCAAACAGCAGCCGACTGTAAATCTCGTCCGACAACACGAGAATGTTGCGGTCACCAATCACCTTCGCAACCTGCTCGACATCTTTGCGCTGCATCACGCCACCTGTAGGGTTGTGAGGAGAATTCAGAATGATGAGCTTCGTGCGGTCGGTAATCAGAGAGGCAAGTTCATTCACGTCGACAGAGAAATCGCGATCCTCGCGAAGATGAGTCGGCACAGCTTTGCCGCCGACGTAGTGAATCATCGACTCATAAATCGGAAAACCAGGGTTGGGATAAATGACTTCATCCCCTTCATCAATTAACGCCAAAATCGTAAAGAAAATGATCGGCTTACCACCGGGCACGACCACAACCTCTTCAGGCGTAACTTTCACTCCGCGAGTGCGGCCCACGTAGTCGGCAATCGTCTGGCGCAATTCGGGCAATCCAGCCGCGGGACCATAGTGTGTCCACCCTTTTTGCAGTGCGTCGACGCCAGCTTCCACGACATTCGCGGGAGTGTCGAAGTCAGGCTCGCCAATCTCGAGGTGAATGATGCTCTTGCCCTGACGCTCCAGAGCGCGCGCCTTATTCAGAACTTCAAAAGCCGTTTCAGTGCCCAGCCGCGACATACGGCGAGCGAGTTGTAATTCGTGTTGCGTAGTTTGTGCCATGGCCGCCAATGCTCCTGATTAAGCCAAAGGGCACATTATACCCTGCGGAACCGGGCTTTCTACCGGCGACCGAAACACGCAGCCAGACCGGCTCGTATAATTCTCGTTCCTATAATTCTCGCTCTTAATAATTAATGATCGCCGCCTTAAGGAATCGATGACTACTTACCTTCACGAACTCTACGCACATCAGGAATGGGCCGATGCCGAGCACTGGCGCGCGTTCGAGGACTTCCCTGCCGCCTTGGCGGATATGGCCATTCGCTCGCGGCTGCATCACATTCATCTGGTGCAATCGGCATTTCTATGGGTGACGAGGGATCCGGCGGCGAGGTTCGTAATCACCAAGGTCGAAGATTATCCGGACATAGCCGAGCTAAAAACTTTTGCCCGAAAATATCATTCAGAAATGTGCGCAACGCTCGGCGCAATAGACGACGCCCGTCTTGCAGAGTCGGTCGCAGTACCCTGGTTTCGGCCGCCTCTGAAGATCAGCGTGCGTCACGCCCTGACGCAGGCGGCAATGCACAGCCACTACCATCGCGGACAAAATGCCACCCGGCTGCGCGAACTCGGAGGCGTGCCTCCCGGCACCGACTTCATCGAGTGGCTTCGACAAGGCCAGCCAGCGCCGCGATGGAGTTGACCACAGCCTGTTCTTCAGAAACTCCCGCGTAAGCAAGGCCCCGGGCACAATCCATCGGGCACAGCGGCAGCGAAAGTCAATCCATGTTCAGGTTCTGCAGTTTGACGATGGCGATGCCATTGATTATGATCGAACTGCGGGGTGGAGCAGTCTGGTAGCTCGTTGGGCTCATAACCCAAAGGTCGGTGGTTCAAATCCACCCCCCGCAACCAACTAACCTACTGAATCACCACGCCTTCGCTCTCTGCGAAGGTTTTCTCTTGTGCCAACTTGGCCACATTTGGACACAACATCTCACCCAATTGTTCGGCGACCAGCCTGTCATCTTCCTCAACGGTGTGAGTGTAGACGCCAAGCAGGAGGTTCGATCCGGGAGCGTGTCCGAATCGCTCCTGGCGTATCTTCATGGGCGCATTGAGCCTGTCCATCAGGCTTCCGTTTGTGTGTCGGAATGCATGAAGCCCGCAGCGCTGAACCCCGAGGGATTCGAGCAGCGGGTGTAGCTTCCGTTTCACGACTAGATTCTGATCCCACGGCGTTCCGTTCTTGGTGGCGAACACCAAATTCAACAGGTTCGGTCGCCACGTCGAAAGGTAAGCACGGAGATGAGAGGCGAGTTTTTGAGAGATGGCGAACTGCCGAATCGAGTTCGCTGTTTTTGGGGTTTGAAGTTTGCCGCGCCAGACTGACTGCTTAACGTTGACGAAGCATTGCCCCAAGTCCACATCCTCGATTCGCAAACCGCACAATTCTCCAGCCCGCATTCCGGTTTCGGCTGCCAGCCAGTAGAAGGATTTCAATGGCCCGCTGGCCGCAGCGATGATCCGCTGGATTTCATCCAGCGTGAAGAAGAACCGCGCCTGCCGCGCAACCTTTGGAAGCACGAGTCCTTCAAATGGATCGTGTGAGACATAGCCCCAAGCTTTGGCGCTACTCCACATCATCCGAAGTGTGAGTACTAGGTTTCGGCAGCTCTTTGGAGCCAGAGAGCAACGTTGGACGAACATTTGGACCGTTTGTCCTCCGACTTCCCTCATGGCACAACTCCCGAAGTAGGGGACCAGCCATTTCTTGAGCTGGCTCCGAACCGCAAGCTGCGTTGATGGTTTATGCTGAGTCAGAGCGTTATTCTTCCAAATTGCTGCAAACTCAGCGAATGTTGCCGATCTTAAGGCTCGATAGTTGACGTTGTTAATTGGAGCGATCCGTAATTCCAACTCACGCATCGCCAGTTTCTTGGTGGGGAAATCGCTCTTTGTTCCGAGGACTTCCTTACGGTTGATCCGTACCAGTTGGCCTTCTGAATTGATAACATCTTCCCTCCAGCGGCCAACCCATTTCTGCTTACGCTTACCTCTGAGCAGTACACTACCGCGTTGAAACCTTCGGCGCGCCATTTTTTCAAGTTCCTCTCTTGAAGAAAACGCGCCGGCGTTCGCCTGGTCCGAAACAATACCACAGCGTGCAAAAGGTGCGGTAGTCCCGCCAGTCGCCACGAGCCCGAGTTTTGAACGGTCCGAGATCACGAGATAGATCTGCTGTCCGAACATAAACTTTCGCGTTCGGATAGCGCGACTTTAGGCCCGATTAGGTTGGCTTGTAAACGCTGAAAATTGTCCGAATTTGTCCGCCGGACAAAGAAGGTGCTTGAAAATAGCGACTGCAGCGACGAAGGGGGCAAATGCTAGATAGCTGTCCGAGGAGATCCCGCGGACACGGTAGGGACGTGCGAAGTTGCTTTCTTGTACTTCTCCTCTGCTCTCGAAAACCGCTTTCGGACGGCACGTCGGAACTGAGGATGATTAAATGCGGCTTTCCAACTCTTTATTGCAGCCGTGGGGTGTCGCTGGTTGTATTCGCCCATGATTCGGGCGGCTTCACGTTCCAGATTGCTCCGAACTGGCAATTTTGCATCATCGAGCAAAGTAGCAATTTTCAAGATTTCAGCCTTAGGAAGGTACTTTGTCGCACTCGCCGTTCGTGCTTTTACCATCAACTCGCCGACTTTAGCTTCGAATGTTGAGAGAGGGATCGGATGCGGGAATGGAACCCCGGCTTGGGATTCTCTGTGTCCATTTTTCAGTTGTGGCGTAGGAATCACCACCTCAACCCGATCCACCGGCCCAGGGTGCGGATGATCCACTCTCAGCTCCTGCACACTGCCAATGGGTATCAAGCTATCGTCGGCCAAGACCCTTTCCTTTGTTTGATACAACACATATTGCTCGCCGTCCCAGGCCACATATTCATTGCTGTCTGGTCGCACTCCGTAGATGGTTGCTCCTGGAAGTCGCTTTCGTGCTTTGGTGTTTGGTGTTACTGGGTTGATGCTTTCCGGCCTCAATGGCCCTGTAGTCCTTGTTGACGGTTTCTCTGGCATCATCGTTCCCTTTGTTGGGGCGCGATGAGGCGTGCTTTCGGCACCAGCCCTGCCTTCTTCGCCGGTCCGCGAAATGAACAATGCTTGATTTGTCGACTTTTCTACGCGGGCACGAGCCTCAAGCTCCAATGCCTCGATTTCTATCTTTCCCGCCCAATCCCAACTCAATTGATCTGCTGAACGCTTGAAAGACTCGATCCGCAGCCTGGCGATACTATCGAACCGTCCTCTAGCACAAGCTGAGCGCTGCGCTTCGTGAGTCACCGACGATTTTCTAACTGCAATGAGCTTTCTCAGGAAATGGGTGTAAATTGTTCGCACCAAAGCGGCAGATTTCTTATTTCCTTGCAGTTCCCACACCTCACAATAGATTGAGTAATACCGTGCGGCCCAAGCGTCGATCTTACGCAGTTCCATTGCAAGAATTTCACCGGGGATGATGCCTGAATTTGCGTTCCCTCGGTTCCTGAAAAGAATCTGCATTCTTTCAGCTTTGACTTCTTTGCGAAGCTGTTTGGCCGCTGCCTGGGTTTTCAGCTTGACCAATCGGTTGTATCTGGGGTCGAGCTGCCGCCAGACATCAATGACCTGTTTCGCGGCGCTGATGAAGCGCTTCGAGGGATCCGGGCTGTGCAAGTTTCCACTCTCCAGTAGCTCTTTGGCGACGGTCCCAAATTCGCATCTCGAATAGCTAACGTCGCTTGGCCCAGCGTGCTTCAGCAGCCTTCTTGGCGCTGGCTCGGCGCTCTTCAACTGTGAGCTTCTTAGCTCGCGCCTTACCGCCCTTGCGCGCGAACTCCACCGCGTAGGAATCCTTTGCTTTCGTCATTTAGCTTCCTTCGCAAAGAGTCTTTCATGAAGGCTTGCGTGCAAGCAAGCAGTTAAACTTGACAATGCGTGCTTGTACGCATAGAATTTCCTCCGTCACCGAGAACGAGCTGGATGGGTGTTCTAGCACCCATCCAGCCCTAACCAAAAGTCGCCTAATAAGGAGGCAGACCATGGCTAGACAGCAACGTACCACCACTTTCGCTCAAGAATCCACTCAACCGATCGCTCGTGTGGCTCTCTACGCTCGAGTCAGCACCCTCAACAATCAAGACCCCGAAATGCAACTCGCCGAATTGCGCGAATATGCGGGACGCCGCGGTTGGGAGGTCGTTGAAGAATTCACAGACCAAGGCGTTTCCGGCTGCAAGGAATCCCGTCCAGCGCTCAATCGGCTGATGTCAGATGCTTGCCGTCGCCGCTTTGACGCAGTTCTGGTCTGGAAGATCGATCGCTTTGGGAGGTCTTTGAAGCACTTGGTTAATGCTCTCGCTGAACTTTCAGCACTGGGAGTGGCTTTCGTTAGTCTAAGAGACAACATCGACCTGAGTACGCCTTCCGGGCGCTTGATGTTTCAAATCATTGGCGCAATGGCAGAATTTGAGCGCGCTCTTATTCAGGAACGGGTTCGTGCGGGCCTAAGGAATGCACGCGCCAAAGGGAGACGACTGGGGAGGCCACGAGTCGTTGTTGACGCCTCACGAATTGCCACTCTTCGCGCTCGCGGGGACTCGTGGTCGCAAATCCAGACCGAACTGAGAGTGAGCAAGGGAACAGCGCAGCGGGCTTTTGCATCTTTTCCCAAAACTGTCTAGGTGGATTTGATGCACGGTATGCGGGAACGATTTCCGGGCGGTTCTACAGACCCTTGAGTAGCTTAGCCATCGTGGTGTCCAAACCTCGGGCAATCACCTGCAAGGTGATAATCCCTGGTTCACGCTTGCCCCTCTCGATGTCTGAGATGTGTCCCCGGTTCATGTCCAGATACACTGCCATGTCGGTTTGTGTCCATCCTTTACATCTTCGAAGCGTCTGAATGCGCTTGCCCAACAGGACCAAAAGGGCATGATTGCCGCTGGACATGCTTCCATGGTGGGCATACTATTGCGGGCGTGTGTCTGGCATCCCAGACATAACCGTGGCCCCCGGCGCGCCGCAAATGCCAATTCCACTATGGTGACTTCTTTACGACAGTTGTGTGCACTGACGGATTCTGGTCGTTGTGTTTTCATTTGTCATTCCTTTCCGCTCTCAATCGAGTTTCCTCATGCCCGCTAACATAGACCGGACGACCGGAACGGCTGCCGTAATGACGGTTGGTCCCGCTTGGCATCGTCTGGGCAAGCAACTAGACGCCCCGGCAACCGCGGCCGAAGCTATCAAACACGCGGGCCTTGATTGGAAGGTCAGCAAATTGCCGTTGTTTGTTGGCGAGCGCGAACATCGTCCTTTGGCTAAGCGTTGGGCTGTTGTCCGGGAGGACGTATGGCGTCGCGACGATTGGAGTTCTGGCGTGAATGACGGAGTGTTGGGCATTGTGGGGGACGCGTACCAGACGCTGCAGAATGAGGAGGCATTCGGTTTCTTCGACCCCATCGTGGGCCGGAAGGCAGCCGCGTACCACACGGCAGGCGCTCTGGGGAAGGGCGAGCGCGTCTGGGTTCTTGCCAAACTGCCTGAAGACATTCGCGTTATCGGAGATGACATCACCAATAAGTACCTGCTCTTGAGTAACAGCCACGACGGCACCAGCGCGGTGCAGATCAAGTTCACGCCCGTCCGAGTCGTTTGCCAAAATACACTGATACAAGCACTGAGCCAGGGTCCAACCCTCCGCATCGCACATAGCAAAGACCTGCGAGAACGACTGGTGATCGCGCAGAATCTCCTGAAGAGGATTCAAGTCCACTATGACGAACTCGCAACCGTGTTCCAGAGCATGGCGAAGGTGCGGGTCAATAAAGGCAAGCTTGACGACTACCTTAAGGGAGTCTTTCCTGACCCAGTGCAACGCCAAGATCAAACCCGGTATCAGCGCGCTTTAGAACAGGTCAAATACGATCGCGAAGGCTCAGCGTATCTCTTTGATCAAGGTCGCGGCAATGACGAGGCGGAGGTGAAAGGAAGCCTCTGGGCCGCGTATAACGGCGTCGCGGAATACATTGACTACCGCCGATTTGAAAAAGCTAGCGACGATCGCCAGTTGAACACAATCTGGTTCGGCGAGGGATACTCGACGAAGGTGCGAGCTTTTACCGTCGCGGAGAAATGTGTAAAGGCGTGGGCTAACTAGGTAAGGCAACGAGCCGGCGAAAGCCGTCCTAGCGACAATTGCTGCTGGTGAAAGGCAAAAGTGCCGGAACGATCAAATCCGAAGCCGACCAAAGAGTTCGAGCCCAGGTATCCAAAACTCTCGGGGGCGGAGAAGGACAAATTTCTGGACGACTGGAAGAAGGAACTGGAACAGGGGCTACTCAACCCCATCCTGAAGCCTTCATTCTTGGGACTTGATCCCAAGCGGTTTGTTTATTCTGAACATGTTTTCCAGGGAAATCCGCTACCGGAGTTTTGCTCAATCTCCCGAAACATTCTCGACTGTTTTTCGACCGCACTCCTGTCTGCTGCAGACCTCAATTTCCCGGCGAGTCCTCTTGTGACGAGATGTCGGCTAGGCGAGGAAGGAAAGAACCTAATGCTGTATCTGACTGCTACAGTGGAAACAGCCGAGCAGATCGTCGCATTAGAATTGACGGAACAGTCAGAAGTGCTGATCGCGAGCCAACTCCGCCCCCTGGCGAAGGCTAAACAAATCGAACTGGGGAACATCTTCTGGGACAGGGATGGGCGACATTCATTCTTCTTCTTTACCTACCCGGGTCAAATGGTCCGCGACAGGGTGCCTGGATTGGGAATCGCAGGTGAAGATGGAAAACTCCGCTGGCCAGAGTGCGCGTTACCCCTTGGCCTGGTGACAGCGAGTCTCCGCGAAACGGCTGCGCGGGCAATCGATCTCGTGGAATCAACTCCAGAAAGCCCGATTCAATAAGATAGTCGGAGTTTCAGGATTTCACGCGGTCTTCAGATATTGCCCAAAAACCTCATCGCGCGAGTCCCCGACAAGTAATTGAAATCGTGGGGTAAGAACTCCCTGATACTAGCCGCCCATAATCAGGTGTTTTCGGGCAATTCGTATTCCTGGCCACGAAGCCCTGATTCGAGTGAGTCGCACGGCTGCACCGCAGGAACGAGTTTTCGAAACTATTCCCACAACTGCCACAAAAAGACGCTGGCATCGAGTCAGACCCCTCTCCAGGGCGAATCGGACCCTCGGACCTAAAGGCTGCCGTTGGGAAAGCCAGCGTAAACAGATCGTCCGTGCCTCTTTGGGGCTACGGACCTGGCACGAATGTGCCTCTAGACAGATCCAATGCGAGAGGCGTAATAGTTGTTGCGGCTGTCAGATAGTTTCCCGCCTGATCCCTGTACCGTCCACAATTCTGGCCTCTGATCGTTTTATGTAGGCTGGAACTGGACTGTAGTGGGTCGTCGCCGCTTGAAGTTGATGGAAATATCGCGGGTTGCCTTCCAACCGCCTGTTAGGAGATAGTCATGAAGTTTACCGACGCACAAACAGAAGCGATCGGATGGCCACCAGGAAATCTCCAGCTAATCGCATGCGCGGGCTCCGGAAAAACCGAAGTGGTCGCACAGCGCGTGGCGGCGCTGCTAAAGACCGGGTTAACCACGGGACTGGCTCCGCGTAATATCGTCGCGTTCACATTTACGGAAAAGGCCGCGGCGGAACTCAAAGATAGAATCGTCACCCGTGTAGCGGAAGTAGTTGGCGAGGTTAATGGACTGGCCGAGATGTACGTGGGTACTATCCACGGATTCTGTCTGGACCTACTAAAGACCGAGGTGCCCGAGTTCCTCAAGTTTGGCGTTCTCGGCGACGTTCAGCAGGTTCTGTTTGTCAACCGGTACTCCAAGAAAACTGGCCTGACAGCTTCGACTGATTTGAGGGGCAATGTGCTGCGTCGATTCATCGACACAAAGAATTACATTGACGCCCTCAATATCCTTCGTGAGGCCAGACTAAATGAACCCAAACTTAAGGGTTGCTCCGTGGTCAACGGCCTGAAGTTGTACCAACAACTACTGACAGATCGCCGCTACTTGGATTATTCCGCCATCATGCTAGACGCTGTGAAAGCCATTTCACAAATCACTGATCTGAAGCTACGGCTGGGCGAGCGGATTCGGCATGTGATCGTCGATGAATACCAGGATGTGAACCCTATTCAGGAATGTGTTGTCAGTCCCCGCAACCAAGACATACTCCTGACGCCCTCAGAAGAGAGGCACGATAAATGACATATCACATGAGCTTGCGAAGATCTGCCCTTTGTTCCTCAGCGAGTTGGTTTAGCCCCGTTCTCTTGTTAAGATCATCCGCGACACTATCTCGTTGTAGTTTGGTAGCGAAGGACAAGGCATCAGCGAATTCCGACTTCAGTTGCTTTAGTGCGCTCGTCGTCCTATCGCTGTGTGGCCCATCGAGTGAATTCAATAATGAGTAGCGCATCGCATACATTCTTGCCAAATCGTAGCGAGCATCGAACTTAAATGAGTCGCGCCAGAAGCTGTTTGGCAGAAGGGCCAACACTTCGCTCTGGGGCCGGATGCTACCGTCCTCAATTTCCTTGAGGTCACCCCTCAAACGGATTTTCCTTTCAGCGGCCGGAAGTTTTTGCTGTGCCTTCCATTCGCGAGACACAGTGTCCAAAGTTAGTACGGCCTGAATATTTAAGGGTGGGATCCTCTGGTCAGGTTCTGTCTTCGAGCTTTCCACATTGGCCCATTTCTCCCGAAGTTCGGCAAGGGTTGTTCGCATGACTACCGTCCAAGACGGGTCCGCCCTTCGAGGGGGGTTCTCGCCGGCTTTCTGGACCACTCTCGCCAATTGCGTGTAGTTCTTCAGTTCGTTTGGGGCAAGTCGAATCACCTCGCGCATCTTGTCGTAGGAAACACCTAAATTGGCTCCATCCCAGTCGTCGCTCAACTTCCCTGAGGGCGGCCGAGCCAAGTCGTAGAGACCGCGACTCCACAGCCTCAATATTTCAGCCTTTTGATCATCGCTGCAGCCGGTGCATTGGGTCATAGCATCGCTCATCAGCGCATTCGCATCTTCAGTGTGACGCTGGAATTCGATGGGCCAAGTGTTCCTGAGTTGGGCGATTTCAAACTCTATATTTGCCTTTTCCACTAGCGACTCGGCCTGCAGCTTGGGATTGCCGGTTTGGTGCCCTGGAACATCAATCCCACATCTGCTGAAGTGTCCACCTAACCGATTCGTGGACACTTAGCAATACGGTGCTCGGCGTACGCTTACGAAGCAGGGGCAGAGCTCGTTTCATATTCGGCGGAATGCACTATGGAAAGGCAGTAGATAGACAGTGCGGCTTCCTCAAGACCCGTGTTGCGTGAATGTCTCGACAGGTTAGTGTGAAGAACCATGCACAACCATCGGATTTCGGACGATTCTGCACCTGTCGCGTACTCCTCGGCTGGGCAATGCAAGATTTTGTAAAATAGGCTAAGGGTATGAAAGCACATAGTATTACAAGCGTGACCGCCAGCAGCGATCCTTCGAGGATGATTTCTCGACCGTTTTTCAATAATTTACGAATACGAAACCTCGACTCACGCTGTGGATTTTTGTTGACACCAACCCGAAAACTGAAGTAAGGTTTGGCCAAACTAGCCGACTTTACTTGCGGCTAAATCTTGCAGCTTTTGAATTTTAACGAGCTGCAGCTTCCCTTTCCCCTCAGGGAAATTGATTTCTGTTTCTGCTAGTAACTCCGCGTCGTTGAAGTGTCTTGTGGGCCGAACCCTTGGGAGGTTTCAGTGAAGAACCAGTTAGCTGCTTTCATCAATTCGATTTTGAAAGTGTCAGTGCTCACCGCGAGCTTGCTAGCGGTGGCTTTTGGTCAGAATAATCCGGTGCCGGAAGTAGTCGGACCTCCTCATCCGCAGGCGGTCGTCCCCGGTAACGATGCATTTATTCTTACCGTCTACGGTGCGAATTTTGTGCCCGGAGCAGTAGTGAACTGGAACCGGCAGGCACGAACGACCACCTACATTTCTGCGAGAGAGCTGCAGGCGCAAATTCTCGCTTCTGACGTGGCGACTGCAAGGGCGGGTTATATCACCGTGACCAATCCGGCTCCGGGTGGGGGTGAATCCAGTTCCAGTTGGAGTCTGGTGGAAGTGCACACGCCGACGGCCACGATTGTGCCCGCCGCGCCGATTGAATATGACTACGACGGCATCGAACCGGTGAATTCATTATTGGTGGCAGATTTCAACAATGATGGCATACCCGATCTCGCGGCCGGGCTTGATGGCGGACAAATCGTCGTCAGCCTGGGCGACGGCAACGCCACTTTTAGCGATCCAAGAAATGCAACCGATGTTTACTATTCAGGTTTGGCTGGCTTGATAACGACTGCGTTCGGCGATTTTAACGGTGACGGAAATCTAGACTTGGCATTTGCGGCGGATTTTCAGGTCGCCGATGGAATTACGGGCTTGGCCGTTAGCTTAGGCAAGGGCGACGGGACCTTTGACGCGGGATGGAAGTACAGGAACCCTCCGTCAGGCCTCGTAGTTGATCTTGTGGCGGGAGATTTTAATCGGGACGGTAAGCTCGACATTGTTGGTGGAGATTGTTGTTTCAACTATGTTTTCCTGGGAAACGGCAATGGAACCTTTCGGTTATCGACGACCTATCAGGGTGAAGGCGGAGTAAACATCGTCGCGGGCGATTTCAACGGCGACGGCATTCTCGACTTGGCGTTTTTTGGAGATACGGTCGTGGGGGGCCAACAGGAATACCCCATATCAATTGCGTTGGGAAATGGCGACGGAACTTTTCGGCCCCCAGTAACTATTACCACCCTGTACGGCGGCTGCGGAACTGGCCGCCTTCTGATTGCCAGCGACTTCAACGGAGACGGCAATCTCGATTTAGCCTATTGCACGGATTCTAGCATCGGCATTTCGCTCGGCAACGGCGACGGAACCTTTCGGGAGCCGGCATACTTCAACGTAAGCTCGGCGGTGGGTGAATTCAGCTTTGCTGCTGGGGACTTCAACTCCGACGGGAAAACGGATCTCATCGTCTCGGAAACTGGGGTCAAGGATCAGTTTGGCATCCTGCTGGGAAATGGCGACGGGACTTTTCAACCGCTCACTCCTGTCAAGATTCCAGGTCCCTTTGCAAGCGGGGAATTGGGCATTGCTACGGGGGATTTCAATTCCGATGGACTTTTGGACTTCATTTTTCAACTAGGTGGTGCGGGCTTCAATGTTTATCCGCAGACAGAAAAATGAAGTCAACGAGGGCTTCAGCCACAACGGCGTATGTAAGTTTTGAATTCCAAGGGTCATCGAAGGAGGATTTAACAATGAGAAGAGCACTGTGTGTTCGCCTCGTTTTAGCAGTGGGTTGCGCCTGTTGCCTATTGTTGCCCGAGCACGCCGGTGCGCAAACATGCGGTGTGCAGGGCAATCCCGCAGTCTATGGGACATGCAGCGGCTCGACGGCCTTGGTCGCTTCGACCGCCTATTTGGATGCCAGTGCGTTTTACCCTGCTGACGGAGATATCTGTCAGACAATTAACACAGTTTTGACGACATACGTTCCTTATGCAGGCGCAGTAGTCGACGCGCGTGGAATTCTTCCCACTAGCGGCGATACACTGCAATGCAGCATCAACCCTTTTTCTGGGGTCGCAGTGCCGTCAACAGTTCTTCTACCCGCAGCCAACATTCAAATAAAGGACACATGGGTATTGCCGAGTAATACGAGAATCGTTGGCGGCGACCCGCTTCCCGCTACTACCTATGCCACCCTACAAGTTCAAACGATTTTTTCCGCCACAAATTCGACCATGATTCAGATGTGCGCAAGCACCACAGCTCCATGCAGCGGGGTTTCTGTTGAGCACCTTACTATCGACGGCGAAGATTCGGCCACGATAGTTCATTCCCTGAATGGGATCTATAATTTAGCCGCCCAAGATCAAAGTTATGTCAACGACGTAAAGCTTAACAATATTGCTCTGGCAGGTGTTCTAGTCGGGCCGAACGCTCAACAATCCGGAGCCTATTCGAACATTTATGTCGTTGCACCGAATCCTACATGTGCCGCCGGCAGTTGCCCTCAATGTGTAGTACTTCAAGCGCAAACTCGGGGGATTCACGGAGCCTCATGCATCGGTAGTCCAGCAGTGTCCGGCACGCAAGGGAATGCGGCAATCTCGGTACAGGCAAGTAACAATTCAGTCAAAGACGTTCACATTGAAGCATTCTGGGATGGTGTGCAGGTGGGAAGCACAACGTCAACTGTACAGGGTGTCGCGATCGGCAACATTACGGCGGCGAGCAATCCTACTGATGGTCGCTCTACGAACGCAGTGCACATATGTGGAACCAATCCTAATAATTCAAGTAACGTGTGCTTCCCCTCGGGCACACCAGAGGCGGTTAGCGACGTGTCGGTTGTCGAAGCCTCGATAAATGCCGTCTACGGGACCTCTGTTTCCGCGATTCGCGATGACGTCACGGCTACGACAATCGCTCCCCCCAGTGGAAGCACCCACCCGAACTGGACCGTCGGAGCGTACATTCTCGGTGATCCCGTGGGCGGAGGAACAACACCTGTTCAATACAGTCGATTCAGCACTAATCCGGCAGGCAGCCACATTGGTGCCCACTTGGGGAGTCGGAATAATAGCAGTTAGCGGGGGGGCTTGTACCACATCTGGAGCTATCTATTCAAACACATCCGGTGCGACGAACACGATATACGTGTGCGTTGGCACCTTACGCTCAATGGAGCCGGTCTTGCCACAATCGGAATTGAGAACAACTACGGAGAGGAGTTGAGCCTGGTCAACGATATCGGTATCACCAATGTCGTTGGTACCGGGGCGACCGGATTGTTGATTACTACCGCTAGCAACGGGGATGCCAACAATTCGGGTCCATATTCGAATATCTATTGCTCGAACACAACCACGTGCGCGCAAATCGAAGGTACGACAGGTACGCGCGGAATCCACGGCCTGACGGCAACCATGTCGGGCGGCGCTACTGCCGTATCTGTGGACGCGCCCAACAATACTATCGAAGACGTTTATGTTAGTGGCTATACCGATGGCGTTTATATTGGACAGAACGCGTACGCGGCCAATAACGAATTGGTCAACATTTTGGCCGGGACCGGTGTGACGAACCTGGTGCATATTTCCGCTCATACCAGCACCGCGTCAGTCTGCCCCGTTGTATCGGGATCATTTCCCAACGCCTGCGACATCACTATATTCGCTGCTTCAAATGCGAGCAATGCTGTCATCCAAGATGACTTAAACCAGACTACGGTGTCGGCGTCGGTAGGCCCTAGCGTCGCTATGTACGCCCTTGGCGAGCAGATTGCCGCTGGAACCAGTACGCAACCACCTTATTCCCGGATGACTACGGCGGGTGCAACGAGCGGCGCTACATCGAATCCTGTCAATTGGTCCTTCGGCGCGAGCTCACCAACCGGTGGGACCTCGTGTGGCATAGGAAGCCTCTACAGTTGCACGAAACAGAGCGGAGGCAGCTGCACCTCCACCATCGCGACAACAACAACTCTGTGGGGCTGCACGACAAGCGGGTGGACACCAATCACGCTCTTTTGAGCAACGTCAGCCATTACAACTGACAAACGAGGGTCGCTATGACAACTATCGAGAGACAATCTTCTCCTCACCGTGAGCTATCTCGGCTGGCGGCTTTTCTGATCTTCCTGATGAGTCTAACGGGCTTAAATACGCTCAAAGCGCAAGTTCCACTTGTCAGCCCGACTCCTGGGCTCAAGGCAATTTGCACGACAGGGTCGGTATGCTCGGCTCAAACGCCCTCACTAGCGATCATCGATGCGAGCACACTCAAGATTGCCACCGGATACAGTTCGACCATCTGCGGCCGTATTTCCGCGGCATTGAACTTGTTATCAACGATGAAGAGTAGGGGAACGATTCCGACGGCGAGCGGAGTTGTGGACGCGCGCGGCGTGACAAGCCTGTCCTGCAACAGCGGAGAAACTCCGTGGAGCGGCGCGACCAGCGCTGTGCCCGCGTCTATATTGCTTCCTGCGGCTGCGATTTACATGTCCGCAGCGTGGGTTATACCAAATCAGACCCGGCTCATCGGCACCGGGACAGGGCTTGGTTCAGGGACAATAAATTACAGCGGATGCAGTTCCACGACGCTCTGTATAGAAACGGTTCTCGTTGCGCCGACCGTCTCGGCCGCTTACACGATGTTAACGATGGGGTCGTCAACCTGCTCGCCGTGCACGGGAATTACGATTGAGAATCTGACTCTTCTAGGTGGAAACCAAACGACGATCTCTGGCATACTTAACAACAGTTCGGGCCAAGGCAGCTATATAAACCATGTCGGGATGAACGGGATTGAGGGAACCGGGTTGTTAGTATCCGGATCTGGAGCACTAAATTCGGGACCATATTCGAACATTACGTTCGATGTCACGAGCGGATCATCGACAGGAACCGTGTGTGCGCAGATTCTCAATGTAGGTGGTACCAAGGGGATTCACGGCATTAGTTGCCTTTCTAGCGACACGTCCGCAACGGCAGGCATCGAAATCGACTCTTCCAGTAATTCAGTAGAGGATGTCGTGATCCAAGGTTTCAAATATGGAATCGCTCTCGGAATGAACGGAACCGCATCTAGCAACTCGATAGTGAACGTGACAGATACTACTCCACCAAGTCAGGACGATGCCACGATTTACATCCCGAATGCTGCATATCCGGTCACCGACCTAGTCGTGTTAGGTGTAACCAACTTATGCACGCCAAGTCATGGAGTGCCTTGCCATACGTTTACTATCGACGACGAGGAAACTCTAACGAAACTGTCCGCCCCGGCCGATCCATATCTCGGCATGTATGCCTTGGGCAGTTCGAATCACGGGTATTCGCGTTTTACAACTAGTTCGTCAGTGCCGACTTGGGCCGTCGGAACCGCAGCACCACAAGCAGGTACCACGGGATGTGCGGCGGGCAGTCTGTTCTCAAACACTGGGAGTGGCAGCCCCTTATGGGTTTGTGCAGCCGGTACGACTCCGACATGGACGGCGGTACCTTATTAGGGCGTAAGCTTTGCGAATCAGGCGACAATTGGTGTCAGTGTATGACATTCGTGGTACCTGAGTGTATCTGACGTTGGTTTCAGAGAGCTTCGGAGATCACCTTTCGGTGAGCTTTTTTTGTCGAGCGCCGCTAGCTCTTCGGCATATTCGCACGCCCGAGCTGTACTTTTCTCGAGATGAGGGCTGGATCGGGCAAGATGGAGGCCATTCTGGCGCTGATGCAGGTCAAATTTTACGGTGATGATCGACCGGTGCAGATAGTCATTGATGGACTAGACCCTTCCGCGGTTGACCTTGGGCCGCCCCAATTCGCAGACTTTCGGTAAGCGTACGGTGATGGCCGTTTGGACATCCTCGTAGTTAAGAGCCATTCTCCCGAAGTGGACACTTAGGTTAGGCGTCCACTTGGAGCGGAGATGGACACTTCCCAGCAAGTTACACTCATTCCCAGAGTCAGAGAGCGGTCAGTCGCAGCTCCGCGGCAGCGGCGCAGTATCGCGGAGAAGCGGGGGATCGTCGAAGAGACGTTGGTGGAAGGCGCGTCGGTAGCGCGGGTAGCGCGGGCGCATGGGATCAACGCGAACCAGGTATTTGGCTGGCGTCGGCTCTACCAGGCGGGAAGACTGGGGAGCGCAAGCCGGCCATGAAGTTGCTGCCGGTTCGGGTGAATGAGAGTGTGCCGGAGCCTCTGCCGGTGCGCGGGTCCGCCGACTTTCCGAAAGCACAGCCGGGCACGATTCACATCGAACTGCGGCAAGCGCAGGTGCGCATCGAAGGCAACGCGGATGCGGCGCTGGTGCGCGTTTTGCTGGAGTGCTTGCGGGGATGATCGGGCCGCCGACGAACACGCGAGTTTGGATCGCAGCCGGGGTGACGGACTTGCGGCGCGGCTAGGGGTTCAGGGCCGTTCCAGAGACTCGAGATGCCGTCAAAGCGCCGCGGTCTTCCTTCGTATCCTCTTAAGCAGACTTAGAAATTCTCCAGCAGCCAAAAGTTGTCATCGACAATTCCCTCGAAATAGGCCAGGTGTTTACCATCCGGGGACGAAATAGGCGCTCCGATCCACGGAGCAACCCGTTTGAAGAGTACGTGAGTATTTCCATCCAGATCGATGCGCGAGATAAGGAACTCAGTCGAAGTAGGAATACTGGCGAACAAGGCCTTCCCATCCGCGGCCCAGGTGAAACCATAGATCCGCCACCCCTTTGGCAACGAGAGACTCCGCTCCGTGCCATTCTGCAAATCGAGTATGCGGATCTGTTCACGAAGCTCGGTCCGACTCGCTAAAGCGATGTGCGAACCGTCTGGGGAAATGCACCACTGCAGGTCGTTAGCTTGCCCCCACTTAGTCCGAATGATTTCCTTACCTTGCCCTTGCACGGGATCCAAGGCATAGAAAATAAGCTGGCCTTGTTGCTCACGGCTGATGACGCATGAACTGGAGGGCCGTGAAGGGCAGTCGAAGGTAATCATCGGGTCGACAGGGGCTTCAAGCACTTGCTCGGGCGATCCGCCGGAATCGGGAACTCGCATCAATCTCTGCGAAGCCGACTGAGACTCGCCCACCGCCCAATAAAGAATCCATGCGGCATCCGGACTAAACGAAGGGTACAACAGATTATCTGGACTGCTGGCAAGAAGTTCCGGTGCATCGGCGTCAATTCGCTGTTTGTAGATCTGAAACCTGCCCGCAAGGTTCGACATAAGAAGAACGCTCCCGCTGTCGCGCGTCCATCCAACGACCACATTGCCGCTGTCGCTCGACGTCAGGCGTTTGGGCGAATCCAGCCGCGTGCCCTTGTCTTTAAGCTCACCGATGTAGGTCTCGTTCCACTGCCGGTTCTTCCCTGCAACCAAACGACTGCCATCACGGCTGACGCTCGGGTTGTGCGCGAGGGAATCTGCCCAATTGGTCATCTGCGCTGGCTTCCCCGAAGGCACTCCCGTCTGCGAGTCTGTCGAGATAGCCCAAAGTTTCGGCCGCCCTCCAAGTACCTTTTCTCCCGAGGATGAAAAGACCAGGCGCCCATCGGGAAGCCAGACCATACCGGCCCAAATCAATAATCCAGGATCCGAAACCACAACACTTGGCGCTCCTCCATTGATGGAAAGCGTCTCGATGCTGCCCCCGGCATTCAGACTATCGACCCCTCCTTTCGCGAATTTCTTAAGGTACGCTAACCGCTGCCCGGAACTGGACCAGGCCAGAGACCTGTATTCGTCACTTTCCTTGTCCTGGATTTTTCTTGCATTTTCCCCATCGGCTCCCGCCAGCCAGATCTCGTGCCCGCGGCCGCTGATGAAAGCGATGGTCGATCCGTCTGGAGAAACCTTTGCCTGTGAGCTGTGAATACGGAGCTTACGCGGCGCACCTCCGAAAACGGAAATCGACCAGAGAACATTACCCTCGGCTTCGTTTTGAGACTCGATGATCAACTTCTCCCCATCGGGAAACCACGTCACATCCCAGAGATGAGTTCGCAATTCCTCTGGCAGAGCCATGTCGTGAGATTCCCCGGATTCAATGGCAATTAAGTGCAGGCCCTTATGGTCAACATAGGCGACGCGCTTGCCGTTGGGCGAAATACTGCCGCCAAACACGTTGTCCTCTGCCAGAGTATGCGTGATCTGCGCCTCGCTTAACGCCCTCCGTGGCGCGGATTCTCTACCTTTGAACCAAAACCATCCCAAGCCAAGCCCGAGTAGTGTCAACGCCACAAGTAAACCAAAAATAGTAATAGTGAAGAGCTTCGCCGGAGTACGCGCGGTGATGCCGGAACCCGTGGCCGCGCGCAAGCCGGTAGCGGATCCGGACCCAGAGGCCGCCGCTCCCGTTGTCGCCGGGATTCGCCCGGACGTCGTGTCACGCCTGAGACGTTGCAAGTCAGTGCGGATGTCGGACGCGTGCTGATAACGGAGCCCCCGGTCTTTCTCCAATGCCTTATGAATGATCTCTTCCAGCTTCGCCGGAACCTCGCGGTTGATCTCCGTCGGTGGTATCGGGTCCCGGTTCAGAATCCCGTCATAAATAGTCGCGGCGCTGTCTCCGTGAAACGGCACCGAGCCGGTCGCCATCTCGTACAGCACCGCTCCGAAGGAAAACAGATCCGTGCGGCTGTCTAGTTCCTTGGCCCGCGCCTGCTCCGGCGACATGTATGCGACAGTTCCGACCGCTTGCCCAGGGCTGGTGAGGTGCGCCTCGTCCAGTGTCTGTGTCGCTGCTGCCGCCACCTGGCTGGCCGAACTGCTCCCGGCCGTGACCTTCGCCAATCCGAAATCGAGAATCTTGGCGTGTCCGCGCTTGGTAACAAAAATGTTGGCCGGCTTGATGTCGCGGTGGACGATGCCTTCGGAGTGAGCCGCATCCAGCGCCTCGGCAATCTCGATGGCAAGCGAGAGAATCAATTCCGTTTCCAGCGGACGATTGCCGATGCGGTGCTTCAGCGTAACCCCGTCCAGAAACTCCATAGCGATGAAGGACTGCTCGCCGCTCTTGCCAATGTCGTATATGGTGCAGATGTTGGGATGGTTCAGAGCAGAAGCAGCCTGCGCCTCACGCTCGAAGCGAGCCAGAGCTTGCGCATCGTTGGCCACATCGTCGGGCAGAAACTTGAGGGCAACAAAACGATGCAGCCGCGTATCCTCGGCCTTGTAAACGACACCCATCCCTCCCCCGCCGAGTTTTTCGACGATGCGGTAGTGCGAGATTGTCCGGCCGATCACAAGAGCAAAATCCTACGTCTGTGAAACAGTCAAGTCAATGAAAGCGATGAACTGGTAGCGTCCCAGTCCGAATTCGCTTTGAAATGGTGCGGCTTCAGCCGCGCCGTAAATGCCTCGAAATTAATCGCGACTTTAGCCGCTGCGGGGACCTGTTTTTCAAACTGACTCCCTACCGATGAACTGCTGCACAAGCGGGTGGGGACTGACAACCGATCGTCTACAATCGAAATTCACATGCACCCGGCCCGCATAGCCGAACTGCTCCAACCCTTCCTATCAAACCCTTGTCATTCCGAACCGGGCCAAAGGCCCGGTGAGAGCCTGCCCAGAGGCGCACGCCGAAGGGAACCTGCTGTCCCTGTTGTCCTCTCCGCAACTCAGCTCCAAAGTATATCGACGTACATCGATATACTCCGACACTGGAACGCCCGCATCAACCTGACCGCCATCCACAACCAAGAAGAAATAGTAACCCGCCACTTCGGCGAGAGCCTATTCGCAGCCACCCACCTATTCCCAAAGGTTTACCCCGTGAACCCCGTGCCCTCCGTGGTGAAAGGTGTTGGTGTTGAAGTTCCCGAAGCCCAGAGCCCAAAGCCCGAAGCCCGCCTAGCCAACCACCGATTCCCGTTTTACCCTGTGTCTTCCTCTGTGTCCTCTGTGTCCTCCGTGGTGAGAGGTTTTGACTCTGCCTTTGAGTTGGCCAACGACCAACGACCAACAACCAACGACGGGTTTTCTCCCCGGCGACGCCTTCAAATTCTTCATGATCGCCTACCTACTATTCCGCCTACTCTGCGACTTCATCAAGCCCTATCCACGCCTCTTCCTGGGCCTGGGAGGAATTCAATGGGCCTGCCTCCTCACTCTGCTTTATTATTCTCCCGACATAGCACGCTGGTTTCGCTCCGTAACTATCAAAGCAAAATCCGCGAAGCCTTTGTCGTTCAAAACGAAACGATGAACCCGCGAAGCCCCTGTCATTCCGAGCGAAGCGAGGAATCCTGGTTTCTCCTGCACCACCACAACCCATGTGGGGACAGCCGCCCTCGGCGAGCCTGCCCGTTTTTGCCGAAGCCCCGAGCGAAGCCGAGGGGGAAGCCGAAGGGGGTCCAGCGAGCAAAGCGAGCCAATCGCACCGATCCACTCTCCTGTCATGCTGAGCGCAGTCGAAGCATCCCTACCCGCCGCCACTCAGCATGACAAAGAGAAGATTTACCCCGTGTCCTCCGTGCCCTCCGTGGTAAAAGATGTTGAACTTTTCGGTCATGCTGAGCGAAGTCGAAGCATCCCTACCGCACCGGTAACCCAGCAAACGCCGCCACCTAAAAGACTGCAACTGTTTGCAGCTTGACAGGGCAGCAACCGCCGAAGATAATTCCCCGGACGTTTTGGGCGCCTCTTGGTCTGCTGCCCGGAACCTCATCTCAGTCCGGCTTTGTATTTGATCATTCGCGTTCATCCGGAACAAGGCTTCGATTCCGTCGAAGGAGCAATCCCCCATGAAACTACGCATCGTCTGCGCGCTGATTGGATTCCTGTCGTCAAGTCTTTCCCTGCCTGCTCAAACTGCGAGCGCGCCCTCCGTGCCGCCGCTCATCCAGTTCTCCAACATCGCCACCGATGAAGGCGGCAACTCGATGAGCGGCGCGGTCAGCATCACCTTCTCGCTCTACAACAGCCAGCAAGGCAGCGAACCGCTCTGGACCGAGACTCACCACAATGTCCAACTCGATCCCACCGGTCACTACTCCGTGCAATTGGGGATCACGCAGCCAAACGGAGTCCCAGCCGCACTATTCGCCACCGGCGAAGCCCGTTGGCTGGGAGTGCAACTTGCCGAGCAGCCGGAACAACCGCGCGTGCTCCTGCTCAGCGTCCCTTATGCCCTGAAGGCAGGCGACGCCGCCACTATCGGCGGATTGCCGCCCTCCGCCTTTGTGCTGGCTGCGCCAGGTGCCGCACCCGGTGCGTCCCTGCCCGCCACTTTCGTCGCTGCCCCGGCTGACGCTCCTCCCGCCACCACCGTGACCGGCTCCGGCTCCGCCAACTACATTCCCCTCTGGACCACCACCTCGAACATCGCGGACTCCGTCCTGTTTCAGACCGGCACGGGCAGCACCGCCAACATCGGCATCAATACCACAACTCCCGCCAACACCCTCGACGTCAATGGCACAGCCACCATTCGCGGCAGCCTCAGTTTGCCCACCAAGGGTACGGCCACGGCCACTGCGGGCTTCAACTCGCAGCCCATAACCCTCGCGGCGTCGGCATTCAACAGCAGCACGGGCAAAGCGGCGAACCAGACCTTCCAGTGGCTGGCCCAACCGGCGGGCAATGACACCTCTTCGCCCTCAGGCACGCTGAATCTACTGTTCGCCGAGGGAAGTGCGTCCGCTGCACAGACTGGATTCCACATTGCGAGCAACGGACAGGTCACGTTCGCCACGGGGCAGACGTTTCCGGGGACGGGCAGCGGCACCATCACGGGCGTGACCGCAGGCGCCGATCTCACCGGCGGCGGCACCAGCGGCAGCGTGACTCTAAATCTGGACACCACCAAGGTCCCGCAGTTGGCCACGGCTAACACCTTCACCGCCAACCAGACGGTGAACGCGAATGTCACTGCGACGAACGTCACCGCGACCGGGACAGTTACCGGCACAACGGTGACTGGCGCGGTAGTGAACGCCACCAGTAGCTTTGATCTGGGAGGCATCCCCTTCGCCTTCGGCTCGATCACGACCTTGAACGCGTTGCTCGGCTTCGCAGGGAACTCCACGATGAATGGCCTCGCCACCCGCAACACCGCTGTCGGCTACGAGGCGTTCCTCTCCAACACCTCGGGAAATTACAACACCGCCGTCGGCTTCCAGGCGCTCCTCTCGAACACTACGGGCTACCAGAACACTGCCAGCGGCTACGGGGCACTCGCCCTCAACACCACGGGCGCCTACAACACCGCCGACGGCCTTGGAGCGCTCGGATCCAACACCACGGGCAACTACAACGCCGCCAGCGGCTACGGGGCACTCGCCGACAACACCACGGCCGGCGGCAACACCGCCGACGGCTACTTTGCACTCATTAATAACACCACGGGCTTCTTCAACACCGCCAGCGGTTACGAGGCGCTCGTGTACAACACCACGGGCTCCTACAACACCGCCAGCGGCGTCTTTGCGCTCGACCAGAACACCACGGGCAGCCCCAACACCGCCAGCGGCTACGGGGCGGTCTACTACAACACCACGGGCGCAAACAACACCGGTTTCGGATACGAAGCACTCTTCGACGGCACCACGGGCTCCGAAAACACGGCGGTCGGCGCCTTAGCGGGCTTCACCAACACAGGCACCGACAACACGTGCGTGGGCTACAATTGCGGCAACGGGGGATCCAACACGAACCTCCACAACGCTACCGCCATCGGCGCCAATGCCACGGTTGGCGTGAGCGATGCCGTGGTGCTGGGCAGCGTTGCCGGGGTGAATGGCGCCACCGCGACCGCCAAGGTCGGCATAGGAACGACCAGCCCCACCAACCTGCTCACTCTGGGCCAGGGCTTTGGCCCCTCCATCGCCGACGGTTGGACGACCTACAGCTCGCGCCGCTGGAAGACCAACATCCAGCCGCTGCACAACGCGCTAGGCAAGGTCGAGCAACTGCGCGGCGTCTCCTACGACCTGAAGGACTCCGGCAAGCACGAAATCGGAGTGATCGCCGAAGACGTAGGAGCAGTAGTGCCCGAAGTGGTCACCTACGAGGATAACGGAAAAGATGCCCGCGGCGTAGACTACACCCGTCTGACGGCCCTGCTCATCGAAGCCACCAAGGAACAACAAGCAGAGATTAGCAACGAACAGGCGCAGCTAGCCAAAGCAATGAGCCAGATCAAGCAGCAACAAAGCCAGCTCCGCACCCAGAGCGCAGCGATGCGAAGCCTCCAGGCCGAAGTCCGCGAAGCCCGCGAGACCCTCCGAAAAGTGAAAGCGCAAGTAGCCGCCGCCCACCCCGCGCTAGTGGCAAAGAAGTGAACCCAGTTAAGTAAATCGACCAGACACCGCCTGCCCCCCCAACACGACGCCCTGTCATGCTGAGCGAAGTAGGATCGTCTGAAAGACGATCCTACACAGTCGAAGCATCCCTACCCCACCCATGACTCGCGTGGCTATAATTCTCCATCTCTTTCTCGCCCCATCTCGCCACAAACTTTCCCGTCTATCTCCACGTGGGGCACTACCGCATCCATCCTCACATCTTTTTCGAAACCCTTGCCTACGTCATCGCCTTCCGCGTCTATCTCTCACTCCGCCGCCGCTTCGGCGATCCCATCCCTACTCCAATCCGTTGGGTCGTGATCGCAGCCGCAATCGCTGGAGCCGCTCTCGGTTCGAAGCTCCTTTTCTGGCTAGAGGATCCCCGACTGACCTCGCACAACCTCGACAACCCCGCTTACCTCATGGGAGGAAAAACCATCGTAGGCGCGCTGATCTTCGGCCTCATTGCCGTAGAACTCATGAAGCGCTACATCGGCGTCCACCAATCCACCGGCGACCTCTACGCCATCCCGTTAGCCCTCGGCATCGCCATCGGACGAATCGGCTGTTTCCTAACCGGACTCTCCGACAACACCTACGGCACTCCAACCAATCTCCCCTGGGCCATCAACTTCGGCGACGGCATCCCGCG
>Ga0302179_10000042_pt1 | contig 129276 bp, 115 predicted proteins | sample I_Palsa_E3_1_FD_198788 | JGI IMG/M metagenome (GOLD analysis project Ga0302179, IMG submission 198788) | Peat permafrost microbial communities from Stordalen Mire near Abisko, Sweden - I_Palsa_E3_1 | ecosystem: Environmental > Terrestrial > Soil > Palsa > Peat permafrost | place: Sweden...
TGCGCGGACGGTCGACGCGCTGCACCAAGCCTTCGGCGTCGCGTTCGCCGCCGTCACCCCCGGCGACATCTGGGGCTGCTTCCAACACTGCGGCTACACTACGAGCAAAGGCGCGCCGCTCTAGGTGACAGGTGCAGGGTGTTTGGTGCTGGAAAAGTCGGCCCGCAATTTTCTTCCCAGCACCAAGCACCTTACTCCCGTCCCCCGGTCCATGAGTCAGATCGCCGCCAAACCGCTTCCTCTTAATTCAAATCCACCGTCTGACCGCTGCGCAGTAATTCCGGTACGGATCCCCGAATTTTCTTTCCAGATATCGCTCTTCGCGCTGGACGACTCCGTAGTGATACACAACCAAAAGCGGAAGCAGAAGCAGCAGCGGCCAAAGCGTATCGAGGCGCAGGGCCAAACCGACAAATAGAATAACCAGTGACACGCTCATCGGATTGCGTGAGAAGCGGTAGGGGCCGGCGGTGACCAGCGCGGTGGTCGGCCGAAGCGGGTTGATGCGGGTTCGCGCTCTGATCATGTACACCGTGGCCCACAGCGCCAGCAAGCCGCTGATGTCGATCAATATCGTGCCCGCCCATTCCATCCGTATCGAATGAGGCCCGATCGCCAGCGGATGCATCCAATGGAGCAGCATCGCCAGCCCGAACCAGATTGCAAAAAGAATCGGCGGCGGGGCCAAAACGCCGGCTGTATCCGGGGACGATGACATGATCCCTACCTTAAGAGCCATGGATGGGAATGATAACCGGCTGCGCGGCCGCTACAACATTCTCGACGAATTCTAAGCCTTCATCGACGCAAACAATTCATCGTTGGTTTTGAATCGCTTGAGCGCGTCCTGGAGCGTTTTGATCGCCTGGGCGGGCGGGAGATTCATCAGATGCCTTCGCATGTTGCGAGCGGCGGTTAGTTGCTCGGGGTTGAAAAGCTTCTCTTCCTTGCGTGTGCCGCATTGGGCGATATCCAGCGCGGGCCAGATGCGCAAATTGGCCAGGTTGCGGTCCAGCGTCAATTCCATGTTGCCGGTACCCTTGAACTCCTCAAAGATCACCTGGTCCATGCGCGAGCCGGTGTCGATCAGGCAGGTGGCGATGATGGTGAGGCTGCCGCCGTTTTCGATTTTTCGGGCGGCTCCGAACAATTTCTTGGGAATTTCCAAAGCCCGGTTGTCCAAACCGCCGCTCATGGTTCGACCGCCGGAGGGGCCGCCGGTGTTGAAAGCGCGGCCGATTCGAGTCAGCGAATCCAGCAGCACGATGATATTTTCACCAAACTCCACTTGCCGCTTGCAGCGTTCGATGACGATCTGGGCCAAATCAAGATGTTTCTCGACCGTATTGTCATTGGAAGAAGCGTAGACCGTTCCGGGAACGTTCCGCTTCATGTCGGTGACTTCCTCCGGCCGCTCGTCCACCAGCAAGAGCACCAGCTTGGACTTGGGGTAATTGGCATGAATGCCACGGGCCATGTTCTGCAGCAAAATGGTTTTGCCCGAGCGAGGCGGGGCGACGATCAGTCCGCGCTGACCGAAACCAACGGGGGCTAGGATGTCGATCATGCGCGTGGTCAGCTCGGTCGGACTATGCTCGAGCTTGAGCATCGGCTCGGGATCGAGGGCGGTGGAATCGTACAGGGTGATCCGCTGGAAGTAATCGTCGGGCGCCTGTCCTTCGATCAGATCGATCTTAGTCAGCATCCGGCCCCGCGCCTGGCCGGCCAGGAGCAAGCCGGGCCGCAATTGCATATCGCGGATCATTTGCCGCGGCACCGCCACGCCGCCCTGCACGGGACGCAATGGGGAATTGGGATCGCGCAGTTGGCCGTCCTGGCGTTCACCGGGTATGTGGAGCAGGCCCTCCAAGGAGCCCTGGGTTGTGGCGTTCATCAATTGCCCGTTAAAGATGCGAAGTGAAGCCCTCAGCAGCTTCACCCTGTCACCGGATATCCGCGCTGCCGTCGCCATGTGCAAACAAATCACCGGCTATGGCTGGCACCCGGATGAGGAGCCTATAACATACTCCCTTTGCCACAGGAGTGCAAAGATGGACATCTTATCACGATTGCAAGGGGACATGGTAACGGCTCTCAAGGCCGGCCAAAAAGAGCGGCTGACGGTCATCCGCATGCTGCTCAGCGATGTCAAAAACATCGATTTGGCCCCCAAACCCATTACCGCGCTCCAGGCGGTCGAGTCATACGCCAAAAAACTTCGCAAAAGCATGGAGGAATACGAAAAGCTCGGCAAGCCGACTGAAGTGGAGAAGTTTCGCGCGGAGTTGGCCATCGTCGAGGAATATCTGCCGAAAAAGGCGTCCACGGAAGACACCGCCGAATTAGTCGATGAATTTCTCGCCAAAAACAGTTTTACGGAAAAACAAATGGGCCAGGCGATGGGAATGTTCATGAAAGCCCACGGCGGCCAGGTCGATGCGGGGCAGGCGAATACACTGATTAAACAGAAGCTGGCGGGGAAGTAGAAGCTTTATCTGGAGGCATCGTGAGTCCAGTTTCAACGTCCGAAGCAATCACACTTCTCGCCGAAAAGCTCGGAGTTCCCCGAGACGAGGTCCGGCGGTTCTGCCAAGCACAGGCCGAGTTGGCTTTGAAATACTCAGCCCAGGGCTATCCGATCCGAGGGGTAGGCGTTCTAGCTGTTGTGGAGAAATCCGAACGCACGGGCCACGTGTTTTTTGGGCCGGACAAAGGCAAAATCATGGTAATCAAGGCGAAGAAGATACTGAAATTTCGCGTCAGCAAGTTCGCTAAGGACATCGTTTTTGGACCCCCGGGTGACTTGCCGGATGTCTCCATGATCGAGATACACGAACGCCCTACCATTGACGACTGATGGAGCGGATGCGTTCGGAGGCAACTGCGGTAGATGCCTTTGGCGTTCACTCCCCAAACAGCGCATCCACAAATCGTTTCGGATCAAACGTCTCGATATCCTGCGGCGTTTCGCCGAGGCCGATGAATTTTACGGGGATTTTCAATTGATCGCGGATGGCGAGCACCACGCCGCCTTTGGCGGTGCCGTCTAGTTTGGCCAAGATGATGCCGGTGATGCCGATGGCTTGGCCGAAATTCTTGGCTTGCAGCACGGCGTTCTGGCCCGTGGTGGCGTCGAGCACCAGCAAGGCTTCATGCGGAGCGCCGGCGATTTTTTTGGCGACCACATCGCGGATCTTGGTCAGCTCGCGCATCAGATGTTCCTGCGTGTGCAAGCGGCCGGCGGTGTCGACGATCAGCACATCGGCCCCGCGGCTTGTGGCGGCGTCGCAGGCATCGTATGCCACGGCGGCGGGGTCAGCGCCCATTTTGTGCTTGATGATGTCCACGCCGATGCGGTCGGCCCAGATTGTCAGTTGATCGACGGCGGCGGCGCGGAATGTGTCGCTGGCGCAGACCATTACTTTTTTGCCCATTTCGTTTTTGAGCAACCAGGCGAGCTTGGCGATACTGGTGGTTTTGCCCGCGCCGTTGATGCCGGCGACGAGAATCACCGTCGGTCCCGATGGGCTGAATTGTAATTCGCGCTGGTCGGCGGATTCCCATCCGGCCAGCAATTCCTCTTTGATCACAGCCAGGCAATCCTCGGCGTTGCGAATCTTTCCCAGCCGCCAGCGTTCACGCACTTCCAGCAGAATTTTATCGACGTTGGCCACGCCGATGTCCGATTGCAGAAGTTTCTCCTCCATCTCCTGCAAAAACTCGTTGTCGATCTGCCGGCCGGGGACGAAGAGGGTGCGCACATCCGTGTTCAGCACCTGCGCGGTTTTCTTTAGCGCGCCTTTGAGCTTATCAATGGTCTTAGAGAAAAATCCCATGCGTGCTACGTTTAGCCGCGGAGCTTGCTCCGCGCTCCGCCTACCCAGCAAACCCCCACCCTAACCCTCCCCCGGAGTACCGGGAGAGGGGATAAGATTAGGTTCCGCGGTCAACTTTTCGTTTTCCTTGAGCATGGCGTCCAGCACGCCATTGACGAAAGCGGCGCTCTGTTCCGTGGAAAATTCCTTGGCCATTTCGATCGCTTCATCAATGGTGACTTTCGGCGGCGTATGGCCATGCGACAGTTCCCAAGCCGCCAAACGAATGATGTTGCGATCGACGCCCGGTTGGCGGCGCGTCGGCCATTGCGGAGCGAGCTGCTCGACACGGGCATCGGTGATTTGCCTCTGTTCCCAGGCTGCGGTCGCCCACTGCAAGGCTTGGCGGCGCACTTCTGGATCGTCGCAGCCCTCGCGGATAAATTGCTGGCCGAGTTCCAGTTCGCTGCTGCCGGCGGTGTCCCACATGAACAGCACCTGCATCGCCAATTCTCGCACCTTACGCTTCTTGTACATCTCTAGTCAGTATAGGCGGAGCAGGTGGGCTGGCAATGTGCGACAGTCGCATGCGGATGCCCTGTAGAGGCCGCAAGGTGATGGTGGCCTGCAGCGGAACCGGCGGCTTATCGAGCAAAACCATCTTCCAATGTCGGCCGATCGTGGCCGTGAGCAAAATCGCTTCCATCCATGCGAACGCTTCGCCGATGCAGGATCGCGCGCCGCCGCCAAATGGAAAATAAGCGAAGCGAGGCCGGTCGGTTTCCTGTAGCCAGCGATCGGGATCAAACATTTGCGGGGCGCTCCAGAATCTTTCATCCCGATGCGTGACCCACTGGCTGATCAGCACCACCGATTTTTGGGGGATGTCCCATTCTCCAATGCGGCACGGCTCGATCGCTTCCCGGCCGATCGCCCAGGCGGGAGGATACAGCCGCATGGTCTCGCTGATCACGGCCCGGGTGTAAGGCAGTTGTGCTGCCATCGCCGCGGTCGGGGGCTCATCACCGAGGACGGTCGCCCATTCCTGCTGCAATTTTTCCGATGCGATCGGATTCTGCGACAGCAAATACCAGGTGAACGCCAATGTATTGGCGGTAGTTTCATAGCCGGCGGTGAAAAGGGTGATCAGCTCATCGCGCAACTGCAGATCGCTCATCGTCCCGTTGGCCGGATCGGTGGCTCGCAGCAGCATAGAAAGCAAATCGCCACGATCATCGCCGCCCGCTCGCCGCTGTTCGACGAAATGCATGACCGTGTTCCAGAGCCGCTTGCGTGCCCGGTGAAAACGAAAATTGCTCGGCAGCGGAAGCATATCAATCACCCGGCCCATCGGCGTCATGGCACGGGTGAACATGCGAACCGTCCGATCCATGTCCCGACCGATCTGCTCGATTTCACTCTGCACGTCGGCGTCGAAAAGTGTTTTACAGACAATCGACAGCGTGAGCTGCATCATCTGCTGGTGCATGTCGACGATTTGGCCATCCTGCCAATTGGAACTCAAGCGCTCGGCATGTTCGACCATGGCGGCGGCGTAGGTGGCGACCCGTTGCGGATGAAGCGCCGGCTGAGCGAGGCGGCGCTGCCGCATGTGAAAATCGTGTTCGCTGGTGAGAAGTCCTTCGCCGAGCACCCTCTTGGCACGTCGCAGCGCCGGGCCTTTGATGAACTTCGATTCATGGGTGATCAGCACATCGCGGATCTGATCGGGATGATAAAAAACAAAAAACCGGCGGCCGCCGCCCGAAAAGGAAACCGCATCGCCGTATTCATGGTGAAGTTGTGTCAGGTATCCGAGTACATCACGGCGAAAAGCAAACGCCGTTTGGCCGGGGAAATAGCTTCGCGGGCCGGGGGGATAAGTCGCGTGATTCATGGCAACAGCCGTTCACATTAGCGCAAACGAGCCAGCAGCGACGCCATTTCCACGGCGGCTTCGGCGGCGCGTTCACCGGCGTGGCCGTGACGACCGCCGATGCGCTCGATCACCTGCTCGTGGGTGTTGGTGGTGAGCACGCCGAAGATGATTGGCAGTGTTTGGTCGAGTGCAACCTGGGCGATGCCTCGGGCGCATTCGCCGGCCACATAATCAAAATGCGGTGTGTCGCCGCGGATGATCGCACCTAAACAAATAATCGCCGCGAAACGTTTGGTCTGGGCCATCGCCTTGGCCGCCAGTGGCAATTCAAATGCTCCGGGCACACGGTGAATCTCAATCCGATCGGCCTGCACGCTAAGTTGCTGCAACCGACGCTGGCAGCCGGCCAGCAATTCGTCCACAATCTCGAGGTTAAACCGAGCGGCGACAATGCCGATGCGGGCGTCCTGGGCCAGTGTGTGGCCGCTGGATGCGGGAGCGTGTGTGCTCATATCGTCGAGCGTACGAACAGGCTGCCGAAAAGGAAAGGGTTCGCGCGACCCGTTCGGCTGAGCTCACGGCCGAAGCCTGCGGGCCTGCCGCTACGCGGGGGAGGGAGGGGAAGGTTTGGACGGCGATTCCACCATGACCGCGCGCTGGAATTGCGGGCGTTGGGATAACAAAACCAGTTGGCCCCACCAGCGCATCATCATCACCGACAAATAAGCGACCGGCAGTAGCATCAACAAAGCCAACCCGGCCCATACGTTGGCATACACCACGGCGAAGCAGGCGTCGTACACAATGAGCCAAAGCAACCCATAGAGCATCAATTTTTTCCCGGCGGCCCGGCGCGTTTCGTTGGTATGCCGCAGCCAGATCGCCAGGGCGATGAACACCAGGACGGCCGCGATCGGCAGCAGCAAACCGATTTGGAGATTCAATGCCGCCGCCAGCGATGCGGTGTGCCGATGCCGTCGCCAGGCAACAAGGGAAATGGCGGCCAGATCGAACAGGCCCAGCATTCCGAGCACACCCCACCAATGGGATTTTGTGAGCGTCGGCCGTTTGTCTTCCCAGACATAAGCGACCGTAGAGAGCACTACCACGTGATTCATGAGCCACAGCGAATGCCACGGAATCGGAATTGACGGAGCGGCGATCAGGCAGTGTGCGAAGCGAATCAGGCCAAGAGCAAAGAGGCCGGGACCGACGAGATATTTGCCGGCCAGATCGTAAAAGGCGATCAAAGCGCCGGTGAGAAGCAGCAGGGCGAAACTCACGACGCCAAAGCGTGGTTGATGGCGGGCGAAATCCACACCGGCGATGAGAGCAGCGAGGACCAGGGCGATGCTGATGAACTGCGCGCTAAGCGGGCGAATGCGACCGCTGGGCAGGGGGCGATCGGAAGCAATTTGTGCATCGCGGCGGCGGTCGATGATGTCATTCAGGCTCATGCCAAAGCCATAGAGACCGACGGAGATAATCAGCAACAGGATGACCAGGCGGGCGGAGGGCCATTCGCCGTGCTGCGTCCAGGTGAGGAGCAGCTCGCATTGGCTGTCGGCGATGGCGGTGAACACCAGGGCCATGCGGGTGAGCTGTAATACGGTGAGCAGTCGCCGCGATAACGAACCGGGCAGGGTGGGCATGAAAGTAGCGTATGATCGGGGGGTGTAAAAGTGAAATTGGGGAGCGATATGGATTGCTGAACTGGGCTGGCGACTTAAGTCGCCAGTCCGGGATGCTCGAATACCTACGCTGCCGCCGGTTGGTAAGTAATTTCCGGCACACGATTCGACGAATAAGGATCGGTCGGTCGATTGGGCGCCGGCTGATTTTCCGTGGTCGGCACCGCCGCCGAAGTGCGCGAGGGAAACCAACGATTTCGTAAGGCGAGCGCGGGTTTTTCAATCAGCACATAGGCGACGGTTCCCCACATCACAGCCATCGCCACGTACAGCAACACCAGGAAAGCATAGAAAGCGCCGGAGTTCCACAGGTGCAGGCCGTCGCCCAGATGATTGCGCAAGCTACGAATGATGGGAATGCCGAAGGGCATGTGCCAAAGATAAATGGAATAGCTGAACAGGCCGATCTTTGCTAAGCCCCGGGCCGACAGCGAGCCGTTGCTTCCATTGCTTGAGAACCAGGCGAACAGCACGCAACCCGATGCGCTGATGGCCAGGATGGTGTAGCCGATCGTGAAGGAAAATGGCATGTAGCAGTTGGCGAACGGAAAGCAAAACGGCACGAAACATGCGAGGCTTGCAGCGAAGATCGCCCAGCGCCAAGGTCGCAGGACTTCGACTTTTTCCCGGGCGTAATGAATGGCCCACGCCAGCGCAACGCCGGCCATCAGTGAATCGATTCGCAGATGCGTCGGCCAATGGTTGGTGAATTCATCAAATTGTGGATGCACACGCCATTGCACGATGCGCATGACCAGCGAAACAATCAGCGTCACCACAAAAACCAGCGGCACAGCGGCAAAAGGTTGGCGGGAAGCGGGGCGGCTGGATTTCCTGGATCGCCTAGCCGTGTACCAGGCCATGGCCGCCAAAAGAATCGGCAGCAGCAAATAAAAATGCTCTTCGACGGCCAGGCTCCAGAGATGGCCGATACGGTCGACCAGGGGACCGTAATAATTTTGGATTTGCAGCAAATAGGGCCACGCTCGTCCGGCGGTGTCACCGAGGCGCTGCGACCACGAACCGTGGCCTTTGATAACATCCCAGGCTACGACGGCAAAAAGCACGGCCAGATAGGAGGGCCAAATCTTAAATGTCCTGCGAATGAGAAACCGGCCGTAATTGATTCGACCGTGGCGTTTCTGTTCGGCGAAGAGCAGGCCACCCACCAAAAAGCCGCTGAGGACGAAAAATAGATCGACGCCGATCCAACCAATTCTCCGCCACAGGTCAAAGAAACCGTAGGCAAGCGTTTCCTCCGGCACACGCAGCGGATAATGCGCACCGAGAACCAGCAGCACCGCCAGCGCCCGCATTACGTCAAGGTACACGTATCGCTGTGACGCCTTGGCGTCAGCTGCGCTGGGCAGCGTCGAAGGCCGGATGACAATTGGTTCAGCTTCTGCGATGGGCACCAGCAACATCCTGTTGCAAGTAAGTGAAAAGAGTCCGGCTGTGTGTCCCACAGCAACTCTTTTATATTATCGGACGATCGACATTGCAATCGCCACCCAACTTGGAAAAACTTGCGAGTTTAACAGTGGAAACGCGGTTAAAGTCATCGGTGGGCTGGAAACGCATTGGTATGGCCGCCATTTTCGGGTAAAATCGCTGGGGGTCTGGGCAGTTTTTCCTCACTGCGAGTTCATCATGGTTCATCCGTGGCACGACGTCACTCCCGGAGAGAATATTCCTCAGGAGTACAACACGATTATCGAAATCCCTTTCGGCTCCAGCGTGAAATACGAGCTGGACAAACAAAGCGGATTGATCAGGCTCGACCGCATTCTGTATTCCGCGGTTTATTATCCCGCCAACTACGGCTTCATTCCGCAAACGCTGGCCGATGATGATGACCCGCTGGATGTGCTGGTGCTGTGCCAGGAAACCGTGGTGCCGCTGACGATTATTTATGCGCGCACCATCGGACTGATGACCATGATGGACGCCGGGAAAAAGGACCACAAAATCATCGCCGTGGCGACGGATGATCCGGAATTCAACAGCTACCGTGAGGCCAGCGAGATGCCGCCGCATCGGTTGAGCATGCTCCGGCGATTCTTCCAGGATTACAAGCAACTCGAAGGCAAAGTTGTCGAAGTGGACGAGATCGAATCCTCCAAAGCGGCGTTTCCGATTATCGAAGATGCGCTGCACCGCTACAGCCGCCAGCGCCGCCGCGGTTTTGGAAATTGAATGCCGCGGCAACGCTGCTAACGCAAGTTGGCTGAATACCACGCAAGTTGAAAAAAGTTGAACGAAATCCGCAAAAAGTGGTTGACACGTCCGGCTCGATCCGTAGATTGCACCTCGCTGTGACCGCCGAAGCCGGCTCAGCAGTTCTGGCAACAGTACTGCTAAGTTGGCACGGGAGACCCAATTTCATTTGGGGCGAAGATTCGGTGGATCGAGATGGTGAATTAGATTCTTCACCGTCTTGCTAACGGAAAGCCGGGCGATGCAAATTGCTCGGGGGTTCGTAAGTGAGTAATCGATCCTTCCCAATCAGGCCACTTTTCAGGCCTAGCCCGTGGTCTCGGTAGACATTTCCCAGCGATCGGTAACGGTTCGTCCGTGCTGACTGCTGGGACTAAACCATGGTAGACAGGATGTCGCCCATGGGTCGAGTGCGGAGGCATAGGTTTCCTCCGGCTCATCCCCGAGACCCCCACGCGTGTCCTGCCGTAACCGTTTGCCGCCAATGTCGGAAGCAAACGCAAGCGGTTGGTCGCGTGAGACAGCTAATCCCGTAGGCACGGTCATGTCGGTCGTCGTTCTCTCCCCCGTTGTATTGGGGACGATGAAAGCGTGACATGATGCTTTCGAACGAAAACCGAGATGACCAGAGGATTGGTCGCCACTCTTGAATGGTGGCAGCCGCTCCTCGGAAAAGGGCACGACGCCGGAATCCGGCGGTCAGGACTCGGATACTCGGCAGGCAATGGCATGGAACGATGCCAATCAGCGGTATGACATCCGCTGAATAGCCTGTCCCCCTCGTCCGAGTTCTTTCCACCCCGACGCTTGTGCTGACGAGAGAAGTGCGCCGTTCGACGGCTTGGCTTTTAGCCCGGTCGTGAGGCATTGATGTCGACGGGTGATTTGACAGCTCACCAGCCGCCCTTTGCCCAAGGTAGTTTTCGAGCGATCCGTGCTTTCTTGAAATACCGGACCACGCTGCCGAACGTTTTTTTGGCCGTCCTGTATTTCACTGATGGGTTTAGGCCAGCTTTGCTTGGGACTCGGGTCAAACGCAAAGCCGGTTTCGCAAGGTTGCCCATACAGGGCATTGCGAAACACCAAAGTTGAGAGCTTTGGCGGCCGTGCAGCGGTGTGGACATCGCACACAGACTCAGCCGCGTCATTCGATTTTATAAGAAGCCCCACCCTCGCCGGTGGGGTTTCTTTTTTGCGCCGGGTTTGCCCGATGAGTTTTTGTTGCGGTAATGGCCGGTTATCGCATAGCATTCCGATTCTTGCCAACCCAAACAAGGAGAACCCCGATGCGTCGCTCACTCATCCAAAACGTTGCCACCTTCGCCATCATGCTTGGCCTCATTACCTCAACCCTCGGCTGCGGCTCGAAGGTGGATGGAAAATACTCCGGAGCTGACGGCTTGGTCACCGTTGAGTTCAAATCGGGCAAGGCAACCATTACCACCAAGCTACTCGGAAATACTTCGACGGATACTGCCGACTACACCGTTGACGGAGACACCGTCACTGTCAAGACCAAGACGGGCAGCATGGCTTTCAAGATCCAGAAGGATGGGTCACTTCAGGGTCCGCAAGGCACTCTGACCAAGATCGCCAGCTAAGTCCTGACGTGGCGGCAAGCAGGCCCGTTCATTGGCCATTTTCGCCGTTTGATTCGCTTTGGACTTACCGCTATAGTCCGACGCTTTGGTGGATCGCCAACGCGGCGGTTTCGTATTGCTACAACCGACAATAATTTCAAAGGTTTCCATGAGCGAGGCAGTTAAGCCGGCGGCGGGTTTGCAGGGTGTGGTTGCTGCTCCAAGTGCGATTTGTTTCATCGACGGCACGGCCGGACGGCTGGTGTACCGTGGTTACGAAATCACCGATCTGGTCGGGCATGTATCCTTTGAAGAAACCGCGTATTTGCTTTGGGATCAGAAGCTACCGAACTCCAAAGAACTGGCGTCCCTGAAGCAGCAACTCGGCGAAGTACTGGGGTTGCCCCCGCATGTTAGCGCGATATTGCAGAAGCTGCCGGCCAAAACGCAGCCGATGGATGCGCTGCGAACAGCCTGCAGCGCCCTGGCCTCCCTAGACCCGGATTTGGAATCCAACGATCCGGCCGCCAACCGTCGCAAAGCAGTTCGATTGACCGCGCAATTTCCCACGATCGTGGCGGCGTTTCATCGGCTTCGCAATGGTCAGCAGTCTGTTGCTCCCGATCCATTGCTTAGTATCGCCGCCAACTTTTTATACATGCTGACCGGCAAAAAGCCGCACGAGACGCTGACCCATGTCCTCGATGCGGCTTTGGTATTACATGCGGAGCATGGTTTCAACGCCAGCACATTCGCCGCGCGCGTTACCGCTGCCACGCTGGCCGACATGCACGCCGCCATCACCGCCGCCGTCGCCGCTTTGAAGGGACCATTGCATGGCGGAGCCAATCAGGAAGTCATGCAGATGCTCCTGACCTGCAACGATGCCGACGCCGCCGAGAAAAAAGTGCGGACGATGCTGGCCAACAAGGAAAAAGTGCCGGGATTCGGGCATCGGGTCTATCGCACATTTGATCCGCGCGCCCATTTCCTGCAGCAGATGAGCCGCCAGCTCGGCGAGGCCGCAGGGAATACCAAGTGGTACGAAATGTCCGAGCGGCTCATTCCGATTCTCAAGAACGAAAAGAATCTCAATCCCAACGTCGATTTCTTCTCCGCCAGCGCGTATTACACGATGGGCATTCCGATCGATCTCTACACACCGCTATTTGCAGTCGCCCGAGTAACCGGCTGGTCTGCCCACGTGATGGAGCAACACGCCAACAACCGCATCATCCGTCCCCAGGATGAATACACCGGCCCGTTTGGCTTAAAGGTCCTCCCAATTAACCAGCGTCCCTAACAGAGCCGCGCACGAAGTAAGCGGTCTTCCGTAAGCAATCTTCTCACTTCCCATCTCTACCAAAAACCGCATTCGCCAATCGCTGCGTGAGGCTTGCATGTGATTTGTCCGGATGCTGCCGAGCCGCGGCGAGCTGTGCCTGCGCGGTTTGCGCTTCCGCCCGCACTTCCTGTAATTCCCCATGAGCCTTGGCAGCTGCCTGCTGAGCACCGGCCAGATCATTCAATAATTTCTGCCGTTCATCGGAAAACTTTTGGTTCTGTTCCTGTTTCTCCGTAGTGGCGAGCAACGCTTTTTCCCGCTGCGCGTCCGCTAGCTGCTGGGCGCGCGTTAGATTTCCACTGGTCCAGCCGATCGCCACCATCATGCAGGTTGCCATTGCCGCGACCACCGCCCAGGCCCAGCGCGCTCCGACCCGTGCCCGCTGCACTTCGTCTCGGACAATCGCCGTAGATTGCTGGATGACGGTGATGGCCATCTCCGCCCGCCGCGCCCGATCTTCCGCCAGGATCAGCGCGGTGCTGGTTTCGACATCGCCGTTATGGGTCGATGCAGCGGAAACGGTATGCCGCACCGTTTGCTCGTAACTCGGCTCCGGCTGCACGTCGGATTCCGTGAAATCGGCTTCGATTGCCTCGCCGGAATATTGTGGTTTGGCTTGGTTCTGGGCGCCCTGCGGAACCGGAATGTACACCTCGCGCCGGCCGTTGCTCAGCCGACTATCCAATTCCCCTTTGGCGATGCGGCGCGCAATCGTGCGGGTGGAAATCCCGAGCGTGACGGCGGCCTGCTCAACGGTTTGCCAGGCAAATGACATGATGCACTCCTTTGCACCTGATCGCCGAATCCATCCATGGATCAGCGGATTCTCGTAGCTATACGACATTATCGGACGGATGCAAGGCGGAACAATCGAATATTATATGGTTTATAGTGTCAATGCCCGCCGAAGACTGCCGCTGGCTTGCTCCAGCAACAACCGCGCTTCATCCTTACCGACTTTCCGACGATGCATCACCACCGCCAATTTCACGTGACCATCCGCCGCCTTCAGCAGCTCCATCGCCTCTGGCTTCGGCACATTCGTCAGCGTGGCGATGATCCGCGCACCGCGATCCCACAATTTCAAATTTGTGGCCCGTAGATCGACCATCAGATTCTCATACACCTTGCCAAGCTGCACCATCGCCAAGGTCGTGATCATGTTCAGCACCAACTTGGTCGCTGTGCCGGCTTTCAAACGTGTCGAACCCGTGATCACCTCCGGCCCCGTCAGCGGTCGAATTACCACATCCGCCTTTGGCTCATCCGGTACTGGCTGCACGCAGGAGAAAAAAATCGTCTTGGCGCCGATCTCAATCGCCCGCCGCAATGCACCGTGGACATAAGGCGTCGTGCCGCCGGTGGCGATGCCCATAACGACATCTTTCGTACCGACTTGCCGTTCATCCACCGCTTTGGCTCCATCAGCCGGGCTATCCTCAGCACCTTCCTGTGCTTTGAACATCGCCGCCGGACCACCCGCGATGATTCCCTGCACCATCTCCGGCTCGACACGAAAGGTCGGCGGACATTCCGAAGCATCCAGCACACCGAGTCGCCCGCTGGTTCCCGCACCGAAATAAAGTAACCGGCCGCCTTGCCGAAACGCATCCGCCACCATTTTCACCACCGCGGCGATGTGATCCTTTTCCTTGGCCACCGCGGCGACGACGATGGCATCCTGGGCATTCATCAACGCCACCGCATCGGCGATGCTCATGGTGTCGATCGACATCGATTCGGGAAGCCGCAGCTCGGTGATTAAATGCGAACGTTCATTCATAAGCGCAATTTACCACGAGCCGTCGAAGCGTTCACTCATTTGGGCGTGATTGACCCGAGCACTACACTACGACTGGCCCCGGTGGCGGACGGAATATTGGAAGGAATGCCGTCCAGCGTGGCCGCTCCGAGCAGGGCAAAGGCCAACGCCTCCTTTGCCGCCGAGGGAATGCCAAAATCGTCGGTGCGCAAAATACGATAACCGGGGAACAATTTTCGTAAATTTCCCATGATGCAGCGGTTTTCAATGCCGCCGCCGCTGAGGATCAAATCGCACTCTGAATTCTTAACAAGACCAGTGGCGGCATGAAAAATCCCGAGTGCGCACAGCAAACAAGCCGTCGCTAGCAAATCTTCCAGCGACGCATCGAGGTGATCTTGTCTCACTTGCTGGAAAAGTAAAATCATAGAGGGGATGTCGGTGGATTTGCCGCGATCACCCGGCTTGGTGAAATAATCGTTCTGGAAAAACGCTTCAGCGAATTTCCCGATCGGATTTCCCCGGCTGGCGAGCTGTCCATCCCGATCGAAGCCGGGTCCGGCCCGATCGGATTCCCGCATAAGAAAATCGCTGAGGCAATTCCCCGGGCCCGTGTCGAGCGCCCTTACTTGATCTGGTGTAGCGTTCGCCGGAAGTAACGTGAAGTTGGCGATTCCGCCGATGTTGATAACGAATCCGGCACGCTGCGGATGGCGAAACAAAATATAATCCGCAAACGGCACCAGGGGCGCACCCTGTCCTCCCGCGGCACAATCGGCACGGCGAAAATCGCTCACCACCGGGCAGCCGACTTCCGCCGCGATCAGAGCGGGATCGAGCCATTGAATGGTATTGGGCGGTGAATGAAAAAGTGTCTGCCCGTGGGCAGCGACGGCGGCCAGATCACCGGATCGCAATCCCGTTTCCTGTAACGCATCTCGCACGGCGACGGCATGAGCCAACGATATTTTTCTACCGAGCTCCGCCAAATCGCCCAGACCAACCTGTTGCGATTGCCTCACCGCAAATATTTTCTGCCGCAATGTCGTGGGATAACTTCGTGCATGATGGTGCAGCAAACGAGCCTGCATCTGCAATCCGCTGCCGCTGACTTGGACCAATGCGACATCAATGCCATCGGCACTGGTTCCGCTCATCGCACCGGCTATTATCCGCGTCGCCTCGGCCATATCCGCCACTGTATCCGCGGCAAGGTGATGCGGTAAACGCCACGCTGCCGAATCGGTAACACATTTGCCACTCCAACGCCGGGAAAATCCGATATACTATGCAGCGACGAAATCCCGCGGCATGGCTTGGCCGCCCGATTGAGAACGTTGTTCAGGAGAGGTTGGTATGGCTGAAGAAGAGAAGGGCAAAGCACAACAGCAGGGTGGTGCAGCGGTGAAAGGCAAAACTCGCCGGGCTCCCAAGAAAAAGCCGCCACAGATGTTGCCGCCTTGGAAGGTGCTTCTGCACAACGATGACAAGAATGACATTGTGTTCGTCGTCCGCACGGTCGTGGAGCTGACGCCGCTCAACGAAGACGCCGCCAAACAATGCACCGTCGAGGCCCATAAAAGCGGCGTCGCTTTGCTGCTGGTCACCCACAAGGAACGAGCCGAGCTGTACAAAGATCAATTCGAAACCAAGGGCCTGACGACCAGCATCGAGCCGGCCGAAAAGTGATGTTCGGCTGAGTTTTTCTGTACTCGGCACCCACCCGGCTGCCTACAATCGGCTTTCCAGGCCGCAGGATGCCGCAGTGGCACGACGGCCGTTTTTGAAAGGAAGGAATTCTATGCGTCGAACGATAGCCGCCTCGCTGGCGATTTTGGCTCTGGTCCTTTCCGCCGCCGTAATCTGGGCCGCGGAGGAAAAGTCCGGCGAGCAATACCCGAACATCAGCATCCAGGACCTCAAGTCCGCCATGGATAGCAAAACTGTGACGCTGCTGGATGCCAACGGAACCGACTCCTTCAAGGAAGGCCACATTCCCGGCGCGATCGATTTTGAGACCAATTCCAGCAAACTCGCGGACCTCCTCCCCAAGGATAAAAGCGCCCTGATCGTCGCCTACTGCGGCGGCCCGCAATGCATGATGTACAAATCCGCCGCTGAAAAAGCGGTCGCACTCGGCTATACCAACGTGAAACATCTCTCAGCCGGCATCAGCGGCTGGAAAGAAGCCGGCGAAAAAGTCGAAACCGGATCGCAAAAGGCGACGTGAGCATCAACATGGGGCGATAGAAAGCGGCCCGGATGTCGGGTTCTTATCGGTTAGTTTTCTTTGATCGCTTGGCCTCTAATCGATCTGGATAGTCGTGCATGTATTCCCCGTGGCTTTCTGGGGCCATAGGCCCGCTGATTCGCGACTGCATGTTGCCTTAGGCAGCATTGAGGGCGAGGCCCACCCCGTCGCTTAGCGCAGGTCCTCGTGGATTACCAAGTCGTCGTTCGACCACCAAGGATCAGAACCCGGTTCGTTGATAAACTGTCGGTAAAAAACCACGTCACGAAATCGGAACTCCATATAGACGTTTTTTGGCCTCTCGTCGCCATTGTTCCGGGTTTTGATTTTGCCGAGATAGAGAGCACGAGGACCGAGCCCAACGCTTTGGATCCCTTTTTGTCCAAGATCGAACTTAGCGGTGTACTTCGTCACGTTCGATCGCCCATCGGCGTCCACACAGAGTACGCGACCCACCACGCTAAGCTCCCCCTCGACTCTTCCCTTTGGAGATTCGTTGTCTATCTCCGCATCGACGTGGAAATACGTAAGCCCACGGCGGTCGGGCAAGCCCAGTTTTCCAAAGTGCAACCCCGCTACCAACTCGAGTTCGTCGGGCCCCAACTTGCCACGTAGCTCAGCCGCGGGCACAGGTGCCCCGAGATTATCATCCAGGGGCGGGAGAGGGGCCGCACGTGTAGATGCGTCGTCCGGCGGGGAATTATCCGACTCCGGAGTACGCTTCATTTGCGAAGGTGGCGCTTTCGATGACCGCGTCGGCGGGGGATCGACCGATCGCGATTGCTTTGGAGTTAAAGCGCCTGGAATCACATCCTGCGGTTGAACGGATTGTGGGGCCGATGCAGGTAATGGGTCGGACGGAAGAATCGGCTTTTGTGGACGTGTAAATTTTGGCGGCTGCGTCGGCAAGGGATCGACTGATCGCGACGAATCGGTAGGCAGTGCGGCTGAGGACACTTCTAGCGGTTGAACGAATTGCGGGACCGTTGCTGGAAATGGGTCGGATGGATGGGTCGCTGAGGCCACCGTTAGGGGTCCATCAGCCAGCACGGCCGGTTTCTCGATCTCGTGCGTCATCAGGATTAGCAATAAGGCAGCTACCGCAACGACGATCGTTGCTGCTAAACCGATAAGCAGATAACGCAGCGTGACCGACTTCCTAGGTGCGCCAGCCTGCGGCAACGGTGGGGCGGAAATTGCCCGTTCCAGCGCGTGGTAGAAATCTTCGGCAGAGCGAAACCGCCGCTCCTTGCGAGCAGTAGCCTGGCGAAAAACTTCATCAAGTGCCGGCGGCACCTGTGAATTTAGTTCACTTGGTACCTCCGTCCCGGCGGGTCGCTTGCCGGTCAGAATCTCAAACAAAACAATTCCACAGGCATATAAATCAGACTGAGCGTCGGCCTCCACCCCCTCAAGCTGCTCCGGGGCGATGTACGGACCCGAGCCAACGATTCGTTTCCCCTCGCCAAGTTCGCTGGAAAGAATGATCGACTGCTCGCTGCGAACCGTCGCCTTGCCCAAACCGAAATCGGTTAATTTTACGGTACCATTTGCGAATGCCTTCTGTTCGGCAGTTTTGTGCACCAGAATATTCTCAGGCTTTACATCCCGATGGATCACCCCATGCCCATGCGCATGGTGCAGAGCCGCGAGCACCTGCTTCATCACTGCCACCGGGTCCTCGGCCTTCATCGGGCCACGCTGAATAAAGTGCCGCAAACTCCAGCCAGGAACATACTCCGTGACCAGATAAGGTGGATCGGCATACGGATCGAAGCTGATAGCTTTGGCAATGCAGCGGTGGGAGAGGTGGTGAACAGCGTGCCCCTCTTGCTGGAGATTACGGACGTACTGCGGGTCACTGGGAATCTTGATCGCCACCAACCGGTCCGCCCAGGCATGGTGACGCGCGCGCCAGACCTCACCGAAAGCGCCTTGTCCAATCCGATCAATCAAAATGTATTCGCCGAGGCGTTGGTTGGGCAGTGCCATAATCCCTGTCCCGCCTTCGCCGCACCAGGCCACCGCGGTTTTCGCGCCTTGACCCCGGATTGGCCTACAGAGGGAATGCCTTGTATGGCGGCGCAGCGGAATGATATCCATAGACCCCGCACTACGCCAGATAATCAAACAAACGACCGCTTTAACTTCAACGCTGTATCCAGCCGCTTCAAATACTCCGCCGCGGGCATATCGATGCAACCGAATCGCCGCAGATGTTCCGTCGCCGCCTGGCTGTCGAGCAATTGGTAATCTCGTTCCTTCAGCCGCTCCACCAAATGCACCAGCGCCACTTTGCTGGCGTCGGTGACGTAATGGAACATGCTCTCGCCGAAAAACGCAGCCCCGAGGCTGACGCCGTATAAGCCGCCGGCGAGTTTGCCGTCTTTCCATGCTTCGACGCTGTGGGCAAAACCGAGATCGTGCAGCCGGCAATAGGCGCGGATGAGGCTCTCGCCGATCCAGCTATCCTCCCGCTGGCTCATGCAGGCACGCATCACGGTTTCAAAATCGTGATCGATGCGGATTTCAAAAACCGGCGGACTTTTTTTCAGGAGCTGCCGCAGGGTGCGGGGAATGTGGAAACCATCCAGCGGCAACACCCCGCGCGGATCGGCGGTGTACCAGCGGGTGGCTCCGTCCCGATCGGTCATCGGAAAGGCACCTTGGGCATAAGCACTCAGCAAAACCTGCGGCGATAAATCCATCTACAAGTCAAGTATATCCGCCCAGGCCAGCGCATAAAAAAAGCGGCTGGATTCGGCCCAGCCGCCTGGGGCATACCCCTTGGTCGTCAAAGAATAAATGGCACTGTCCTAACGCTGGGCGGAGCAAAATATTTTGGCAAAGGTAAAAATATTTGCTCTTGGGCCGCAAGTTCGGACAATACAAAGCCCTAGCGAAAGGAATCCCATGGCAGACGGTGAAAAAATGGCGTCTACTTGTGCAAGAGATTGTGGATTGCTGATCATCCGCCTTGGTCTTGGAATATGTTTCATCTTTCACGGCTGGCCGAAAGTCAAGCAGATCCCGTTCTCTTGGGAGGACATTGGCAAGATGGCCCACATGCCCGAACCACGAATCATGGGCATGATCGCTGCGTTCATTGAATTCGGCGGTGGAATTTTGCTCGCTTTAGGATTTCTGACTCGCCCGGCCGCTGTGCTATTATTTTTGCAGATGGGCGTTGCCGTGTTCTTCGTGCATTTGAAAATGGGTCCGCCGATGAACACTTTTGCTCAATATTCCCATGCCTTGGAAGACGGCTTCGTATTCCTCGGGCTTGCATTCCTGGGTGCCGGAAAACTCAGCGCTGACCGCAAATTATTCGGCTGACAATTTCTGCGGCGAGATTTCGCGCAGAAATTGGAACGAATAAATCCCCGTGGAATGCTGATCGGACCATTCGATCTTCAATGCATATCCACCCACAAGCTCCGCTGACACGGCTGTTATCGGCGTGGCGAAATTGCCCGGCAGAATCGGCAGCAGTGAACGCTTGCCTTTTTGCTCCTCGCGCACCGTTTTGCAGGTCGCGCAGGGGCACATCGTCCGCAGATAGGAAATCGAGTAAACGCTTCGCAAACCGTCCTGCCACTGAATCTCGAGCTTCTCATCTTTCTTGAGATTCAGCGTGAGCGGCGTAATCGACGACTCCATCTTTTCACTGCCCTAAACACACAATTCTATCTCACGCAGAGACGCCGAGCCGCTAAGGTAAAATAATAATAAATTCTCTGCGTCTTGGCGTCTCTGCGTGAGCTCCACTTTTTTTAGAGCGGTCCCAATCACATTCCCAGCCGTGCATCCAGCCGCTCGCCGATCACTTTGGCATTCAGGCCCTTGCCGTTTTTCATCACCATGCCAATTAAAGCCCCGCGGGCGGCCTTTTTTCCAGCCTTGTAATCAGCCAGGGCTGGCGGGTTCGCCGCAAACAAGGCGTCGATGGCCGCATCGATTGGGCCGGTATCGCTGGATTGTAGTAGCCCGAGCGATTCAGCGGCTTCGTTCGCCGAACAATTCTTCGCCACCACCAGCTCGATGATCTTCCGCGCAATTTCCTTGCTGGCTGCGATCTGGTTGCCCTGTACCAGCACCGCCACCTCGGCGATGCGAGCGGGCGCAACGCCCAATTCCCCCGGGCCGGCGGCATTTTGCTCACGAGCGATTTCCCGCAGCGTTTCCATCAATCCGCAAGCCCGCACCGGCGGCGCACCCGCCGCCAGCACCGCTTCAAAAAAATCTCCGGTCAACCGATCACCCGCTAAAATGGCGGCGTCGGCCGGCTTCAATCCCAATGTTTGTGTGTACCGCCGCATCCGAGCTGCGGGAAGCTCCGACACCTGCGATTTGATACTCGCCAGCCATGCATCATCCACTTCCACCACGACCAAATCCGGATCGGGGAAATAACGGTAATCGTGAGCCTCTTCTTTATCACGCTGATGAAAAGTCCGGCCGGTCGTGTCGTCCCAGCCATAGGTGCTCTTGCGGCCAAGATCGCCGGTTTCCCGGAACTGCTGTAATTGCCGCTGCACTTCGTAATCGATGGCCAGATGTAGCGCGTTAAAGCTGTTCAGATTTTTCACTTCGGTGATGGCCGTCTTATGCACACGCCCTTCGCCGTCGGTGATATGCACATTGATATTAGGCTCAAAGCGCATGTGCCCCATTTGCATCTGCCCTTCGCTGACGCCGAGGAATTGGACGATTTTCTGAAGCTCCTGCCCAAACGCCGCCGCCTCGGCGCCGTTGATCAGATCAGGCTCCGTCACAATTTCCAGGAGCGGCGTACCGGCCCGATTCAAATCGATGATCGAGCCGTCGATCGCAAAACCACCGGGCGCTTCATGCAGCAATTTCCCCGCGTCTTCTTCCAAATGCGCTCGGCGTATCCGCACTGTCCGCACGCCGTCTTTTATCGCCAGCTCAAAAACCCCCTCCTCGCACAGTGGCATATCGTATTGGCTGATCTGATACCCCTTGGGCAAGTCGGGATAAAAATAATTCTTCCGATCCCACTTGGTGTGCCGAGCGATTTTGCATCCCAGTGCTAAACCAACTTTGATCGAATACTCCACGGCAAGCCGATTCATCACCGGTAGCGTCCCCGGCAATCCAAGCACCTGCGCATCCACCAGCGAATTCGGCTCTGCCTTGAAATTCGTCGCCGCATTGGCGCAGCCGGTGAACATTTTGGTCTGCGTCGCCAACTGGACATGGATTTCCATGCCGACCAGAACTTTGTAAGAAGCAACAGTTCGCTGCGACATGTGGGCAATGGTACAGCGGTTGACGAATGAAATGAACACAGCGGCTTCCCTGCGACTGTTCGGGCTCCGAGCATGCCAATTCATCTCTTTGCATGCATGGCACGAGTGGATAAATTGGCTGTACGATGCCAAAGAACGGCTTACCGCTGGAGGAGAATGAAACTGGCAGTCTCGCCGACTTGTCAGCGCGGCCGAACCCGAGCAATTTGATTATTTGCCACGTCCCACCGTTAGCAGCGTTGCTCCAGGAGATGGCGCGGCGAGCAGGCCGTCCGCTTAAGTCCAAAGAGGAGGCGGAGCATCGCCGTAATGCGCCCTGCATTGTGCTTTCAAAAGCGACCGTCGCTAAGCTATTTGTGTCAAACCCACATCTTTGGCCCCGGCCCTCGTGAATGGGGACTGGGTATCGGGAATACTGGCCCTACGAACTGCTGATCGCCCGGCGAATCATCGGCCGCGCCGGCGAACCGACCACCGTCGTCCGCGCCGCCACATCCCGAATCACCACCGCGCCCGCTCCGACAACCGCTTCCGCCCCGATTTGCAGACATTGAATGATGCACGCCCCGATGCCGATGAACGCCCGCTCGCCAACCTGCACCCGGCCGGCCAGTTTGGCTCCGGGGGCAATATGCACCGTCGCGCCGATGTCGCATTCGTGATCGATCAAACAGCCGGTGTTGAGCAAAGCCGAATCGCCGATTTTCGCCGCGGTTCCCACCACCACGCCGGCAGCGATGACGACATTGCGGCCAAGCGTCGCTGAGGGTGAAATCACCGCCGAGGGATGGATGGCGTTGACCAATTCCATCTCGGCCGCCAGAAGTTTTTGGGCACAGCTCGCCCTCACCGAATTATCCCCGATCGCCACGATGGCATGGCGAATCTTGCTGCGAACCCGTGGCAGCACATTCATCGCCCCAGCCACCGTCACGCCGTGCACGGTTTTCCCCGCCAAGGATGGATCGGCATCAATGAAAGCAGCAGGGCGATATTGCCCCGCAGCCCGGAGAATCTCCAGCACCACCGCTCCGTGGCCACCCGCACCAACAATTAAAACGTCCAAAGGCTGCGCCATACCCCCATATTATCGGGCTTACCGGCAGTTTGGCATGAACGGCAGCCCCATTCCCTTTCAGGAGCCGCGCACGCAGTAAGCGGATTCCTACAAATCCCCCCCAACGAATCACATCCCCATCCGTTTTATGAGCAACAGAGCCACATGAGTCCGACGATATTTGCGTTAAGGGAGACATTTCCATGCAGTTCAAGCTTCTGAAGTCTACGTTCATCGCCATGCTGCTGGCTGCCATGGCGTTCTGCTTTGCCGCCCCGACCGCCAATGCTCAAGGTTCCAGCAATCAAACTAGCACCTCGGTCGTGCAAAAGCACAAGCACAAAAAGCATAAGCACAAGAAAAAGCACGGCGCGAAAAAGAATTCCAAGAAGAACACGCAGTAAAGCGATTGCATCAGTTCCCGCGGCGGAGCAAACCAAGCGCAAAGCCCGGCCCTATCTTTGGTAGTGGCTCCGGTTCGCTCACGGCTTCAGGCCTTCTTCACCACCCGCACAATCACCAGTAGTACGACTGCACCGACGGTCGCCACCAGCAATTCGCCGAGCAAGCCGCCAGCCGCAATGTGCAGAGCGCGGAAGATGTATCCTCCAAGAAACGCTCCGATGACGCCGACGATCAAATCGCCGATCAGCCCGAACCCGCGGCCTTTGACAAGCCGTCCCGCCAGCGCTCCAGCTACCAATCCGATCAGAAGAAACCAAAGCGTATCCATGTTCTCCTTTCATCGCAGATAGACCCCGAACCGAACTCCTGCGTCAGCGCAGGTGCCCCAACATATCACCATATGGCCAGCCCGGCGGGCAAATTCCCGCTGCGGATGCGTCATGGGTGTTGGGTGGGCCACAGATCGCCGGCTGCCCCAGGAAAACGCCCATTTTATTGGGCCAATCAGCGATTTGGAATGAAAACCGCTCAATTACCGCTTCGCCGCAAACAAATCGCAAGATCGCCCGTTGTAGAGGTTGGCCAGCCGCTTAAACTTCGTTAAGTCGCAGCCATTAGGAGAACCTCCATGCGAATCACGCGTCTTGCTTCCATGTTGCTCGTCACCGGGCTGCTCGCAATTGCTTTCTGCCTAACCCCGGTTTCCGCCAGCGCCAAGGGCACAGGCACGGCCACCTCTCAGCCGTGTAAGCATAAGCACAAACCCGGCACGAGTGCCACCAGCTTTCATCAAAAAGCCCAGTGACAGACGCCTGGGTTTTCAGCATAGAATTTTTTTGTCAGCGTTTATACGTGTGAATCTGCGGTTCATTTAACGATTAATTCTTTTCACCAAACAGTTGCTTCACCTGCGCCTTGATGTCCGCGCTGCGCATCAAGCTTTCCCCAACCAGTACCGCGCTGACCCCCGCGGCGGCGAGCTTGCGAATGTCCTCTTGCGAATTGATGCCGCTTTCGCTGACCAGAACGCTGCGGTCTTCGACTAGCTCGGCCATGCGCAGGGTTGTACCTAAATCGGTTTTGAAGGTGCGGAGATCGCGGTTGTTGATGCCGAGCAGGCTGTAGCTTTTGTGGGGAAATCCGATCACTCGGTCCCTCACCCGCATCAGATTATCCATGTCATGAACTTCGATCAGCACCGTCATGTGCAATTCGGTGGCCAAAATTTGCAGATCAATCAGTTGGCTGATTTCGAGGCATTCGGCGATCAGTAGCAATGCATCGGCTCCAGCGGCGCGGGATTCGTACACCTGGTACGGATCGATAATGAAATCCTTCCGCAGCACCGGCAGCTTGACGGCGTCTCGAACCGCATGGATGAATTCAAGGCGGCCTTGGAAATATTGTTCATCAGTCAACACGCTGAGGGCATTGGCGCCGCTATCAGCGTAGATTCTGGCGATGGCGACGGGATCAAAATTGGTCCGGATGACGCCTGCGCTGGGGGAGGCTTTTTTGATTTCGGCGATGAGATTCACCGGCCGTGAGCCGGGACCCATTGGCCGATGCGTGACGGCTCCGAAAAAATTCCTGGGCCGGCCGAGGGCGGTGATCTCCTCCTGCAAGGCGGCGATCGGTCGGCGCGATTTACGGTCGGCGATCTCCTCTCGCTTGGTGGCAATGATCTGGTCGAGAATCGTGGCCATGAGGAAGTTTAGGCTTTTCAATCCCGCCCGAATGAGCAATGGCAAAAAGTTCGGCGTCTGCCTAGAATCGCGGCCCACACAGAGCGGTGGGGCACTCTAAACCGGATCGGGCGAATGTCAATTTCCATCCTGGCGAGTCTGCAGAAGACATCGTGGCTCGCTGACGCCCTCCACGCGGCCACCCAATCGGCCGTTGATCCAGTCGTGTCACCAACGACCGCGCCAGTGGGGTCATCTGGACTGCTGGATGCCTTATTACTCCTCTGGATGATCGCCGCCGCGATCACGATATTCCGAATGGTATTCGTTCGGCCGTCCAGTGTGGTGGGTCCGCGGCGAATCGAAGATCGCCAGCAGATCGGTTTGCTGATTATCAGTTTCGCACTGGGGCTGATGACGTGGCTGATAGCGCAGGCGGCATATGAAAGTTACATGCTCGCCGCACTCAAGCACGCCGGCGTCACCGATGCGGTGCAGCGTTTTCAGGAATATTTGAAGCCGCGGGATTTGGCGGTGCTCGGCACGGTGCCGTTCATGATCGGCTTTGCCGTCATGCTTATGACACTGGCGTTGTCGCCGGCGCGCTTGATCGATCGCCTGGGATTGCGGCTGCGCAGTATGGGGCGCGGCGTGGTCGTGGGGTTCGTCGCCTTTCTCGTCATTGTTCCTTGCGTGATGTGGGCCAGCGCGGGATTGGAAACGTTCTACAACCATCTCGGTTACGCGCACCCAGCTGAACACGTCATGCTCAAGGACCTGGGCCAAACCAAGCAAAATAGCGTGGCGGTATGTCTCATCATCGCTGCCGTACTGTGCGCACCACTTTTCGAGGAACTTCTTTTCCGCGGCCATGTGCAAACCCTTTTGCGACGATTCTTCATGCAATGCACTGCATGGCGGTCGCCCATGGCAGCGGAATCGTTGCAACCAAAGCCCTGGCATTCTTGGGCGGCGATCGTGATTACCTCGGCACTTTTTGCCCTGGTGCATCCGCCGTGGATGTCCCCGCTGATTTTCATTTTGGCCATCGGTTTGGGCTACATTTATGAGCGGACCGGCATTCTCTGGGCCAGCATTACCGTGCATCTGCTGTTCAATTCCGTTGAGACTTTCCAGTATTATTGGTTTTTCATGCGGGGGCATTGAGGTGCGTTGCATTGCCGATAGGACGGCACATCTTTACAATCCGCCCGAACCATGACAGCGCAATCGATCGACGAGCAGGTGGCTCAGCTTGCCCGCCGCAGTGAAAGAATCATTTCCGAGGCTGATCTCAAGGCCAAGCTGCAGCGCAGCCGGCAAACCGGTAAACCGCTGCGGATCAAACTCGGCATGGATCCTACGGCTCCCGATGTAACGCTCGGCCACGCCGTGCCGCTGGGGATCGTCCGGCAATTCCAGGATTGGGGACACAAAGCCGTCCTCATCATCGGCGATTACACCGCGCGCGTTGGCGATCCGTCGGGTCGTAATTCCACTCGGCCGGTTTTGTCCGGCGAGCAGATCGATGCCAATGCCAAAACCTATGTCGCCCAGGTCGGGAAAATTCTGCTGACCGATCCGACCCATTTGGAAGTCCGCTACAACGGTGAATGGCTCGCCAAGATGAATCTCGTGGACATCATCAAGCTGGCTGCGCGAAAAACGGTGGCCCAGGTGCTGACACGGGAGGATTTCGCCAATCGGTATCAGGAAGGTTTGGACATTCGCCTGCACGAGATTTTGTATCCGCTGCTGCAAGGTTGGGATTCTGTGGCGATTGCGGCGGATGTGGAAATGGGCGGCAGCGATCAGTTATTCAACAACATGGTAGGCCGCGAATTTCAGAAGGAAGAAAATCCCGGCGATCCGCTGGCGGGGCAGTGTGTGATTGTGACGCCATTGCTGGTCGGCACCGACGGGCATATCAAGATGTCCAAGAGTAAGGGGAATTACATCGCCGTCACCGATCCGCCGAGCGGCGAAGGCGGCATGTTCGGCAAGATCATGTCGCTGCCGGATCATTTGATGGAAAGTTATTTCACGCTGCTGACGGATTTGCCGGAAGCGGAATTCAAGGCGGTGATTGCCAATAGTCCGCGCGATGCCAAGGTGAAATTGGCCAAGTGGATCATCGGTTGGCTGCATTCGCCGAAAGATGCGGAAGCGGCGGAGCAGGCGTTCGTAAAACAATTCGTGAACAAGGATGTGCCGGATGAGATGCCGCAGTTCAGCGTCGGGGCCGGGCCGCACAAGATTGGGCCGCTGCTGGTGACCGCGAAGTTGGCGGCGAGCAACGGTGAGGCGATTCGCAAAGTGAAAGAGGGGGCGGTTTATCTGGATGGTGAAAAGCTGATCGATTTTCAGAAAGAGATTTCCGTCGTGAAAGAGACGGTTGTGAAACTCGGCCGCAAATATGCGCGGCTGGTGCCGTAAGTCAGGAGATGTCATGGCTAAGCAATGGAGATGCGCCGTCGTGGGGACGGGAGTGGTCGGAGAATGGCACGTGCGGACGGTTCCGTCGGTGCCGAACGCCAAGCTGGTGGCGGTGTGTGATACCGATCCGGCCAAAAGCGCGGCTGCGCTGGAGAAAAATAAACTGACCGGCATTCCGCAGTACACCGATCTTCGCCAGATGCTCGATAAAGAGCAGATCGATGTCGTGCATGTCGCCACCCCGAGCGGCGCTCATTTCGATCCATGCACGATTGCCATGAAAGCGGGGAAAAATGTCATCTGCGAAAAGCCGCTGGAGATTCAGCTTGACCGTATCGACCAGATGAATGAAACGGCCAAATCGCAAGGCGTTCGGCTGGCGGCGATTTTTCAGAATCGATGGAACACCGCCAACCGCGCGCTGAAAGATGCGGCGGATCAAGGGCGTTTCGGTCGCATCGCCTGGGCTGGTTCATTCACCTGCTGGTATCGGGACGATCTCTATTACGAAAACGGCGGCTGGCGCGGCACATGGAAACTCGACGGCGGCGGGGCGACCATGAATCAGTCCGTGCATTCGATCGATCTGCTGCAATGGATGGTCGGGCCGGTGAAAACGGTCTGTGCCCATGCCTCAAGCCGGATTCATGCCAAGATCGAAGTCGAGGATACGCTCAGTTGCTCGCTGCAGTTTGAGAACGGAGCATTCGGCACCATCGTCGGCACAACCGCCATGTATCCCGGTCAGGCGGCCCGCATCGAAATCGGCGGCGAAAATGGCATGGCAGTGTCACAAAATGGCCTGCACATGTTTCGCTTCCGACAGGAAATGGAGCAGGACCAGAAATTGCGCGAGCAGTTATGTGCCACACCGATGGAATGCACGACGGCAAGGATCAAAGCGCAAGGCGGCGACGAGCTTTATAACTCGATTTTCGGCGGCATCGGCGGAAAAACCAGCGGCGGCGGCTCTAGTGCGACGGATGTGTCCCTGGACCTGCACGGCCGCAATATTCATTCAATTTTGTCGGCATGGGATGAAGGCCGCGACGCCGAAACTAATGGCCTCGAAGCCCGAAAGGCCGTGGCGATTATTCTGGCGATGTACGAATCCGTCCGCAAAGGCGGGGCTCCGATCGCTGTGAAATGAATTGGCACGTTGTTTGTTCATCTGGTCCCATGGTCATTTAACCAAGGAGACCATCATGGGACGTGAAGACATTGCCGCCGGCAAAGTGAAACAGGTCAAGGGCAAAGCCAACGACATCGCCGGCGCGATCAAGGGCGACACCGCCCAGCAGATCAAGGGCAAAATTCAAAAAGGCGTCGGCAAAGTCCAAGAAGCGATGGGCCGCGAAAGCGCCAAGAATCGAGATTGACAACAAACGTCGTCGTCGAAATCCCGCGTAGCGGCAGGCCCGAAGGGCCGCGCGTTCTTGGGCACGGCCGTAAACGCGCCCCCTCACGCCCTTCCATAAATGTAATCATGCAGAAAGTGAATCGTCTGCGCCTGATTACTCGCATAATGGGCATTCACATCGCCGATTGAAATTAAGCCGACAATTTTCCCATCCGCGCACACCGGCAGATGCCGAATCCGGCGCGCTTTCATGATCGCGCTGACTTCATCCAAATCCGCATCCGGCTCCACGCAGATGACATCGCGCGTCATCACCTGACCGACCCGCACATCCCCCGGTGGAAGCTGCTCGGCAATCACGCGCCGCAGCACATCCCGCTCCGTAAAAATCCCGCTCACTCGGCCATCTTCATTGATCACCAGCGCGCCGACTTTATGCTGGTTCATCAACCGCGTTGCCTCGAGCACACTGGCGGTGGAATCAATGCTGAGGAGGGAGGAATCCTTTTTGCCGCTAAGGACATTAGACACGGTAGCCATAGAAGGCTCCTTTCACGGCGCTTGGGCCGCAAAGAAAAGTTGCCGATCCGGGACATCGCAAGAAGTGGTTGAGCGACGTCGAGAACCGAATCGCCAGACGTTGCCACACCATAGCAATTTCGCAGCCGCAAATGCAACAATGTGAAAAGAATCTCAATGTTGGCCGTGCTTTCACCCGGCCGAGGCATCGCGTACAAGGGAACCGATGGATAAGGTCGAGTCATCAACATCAACGCCAGTCGTCGCCATTGTCGGGCGGCCCAACGTCGGCAAGAGCAGTCTCCTCAATGCTTTAGCGGGTAAACGCATCAGCATCGTGCAGGATCAGCCTGGCGTGACGCGGGATCGGATATCGGTTCCGCTGGAGATTGACGGCCGGTGGATCGAGCTGGTCGATACCGGTGGGTGGGGATATGTCGATTCTGACGAATTAACCGAGCACATTGCCCACCAGATCGAGCTGGCGATGGCCCGCGCGGATCTGGTCCTCTTTGTCGTGGATTGCCAGGCTGGCCTGACCACCGCGGATTCGCAGATGGCCGCGATGCTCCGCCGCAAAAGCCTCAAGGTCATATTCGTCGCCAACAAAGCTGACGGTGAAAAAGCCGACGTCATGCTCGGCGATTTTGGCCGCATCGGTTTGGGAACACCCATCGCCGTCTCCGCGATGAATGATCGCAACATCGACCAGCTCATTGCCGCCATTGCCGCCAATGTTGATCTGACCCATGCCCCGACGGAAATGCCCGATCCGCAGATGATGGTCGCCATCGTCGGCAAGCGCAACGCCGGCAAAAGCACGCTGGTGAATGCGATCGCCGAAATGTATGGGCAAGAGGGCGACCGCGTCATCGTCAGCGAAGTCCCCGGCACCACGCGCGACAGCATCGACGTGCGGATCGAAAAAGAAGGCAAGACATTGATCGTGATCGACACCGCCGGCGTGCGCAAAAAGCGGCACATGGTCACCAACGACATCGAGTTCTACAGTTATCACCGAGCCCAGCGTTCGATTCGCCGGGCCGATGTGGTGTTGCTATTGCTCGATGCCGCCGAGCCGGTCAGCGAGCCGGACAAGAAACTGGCCCAGTACATCGCCGAGCAGTTTAAGCCGGTGGTGCTCGTGGTGAACAAATGGGATTTAGCCCGTGCCAAGATGCGTGAGCAAAACGATGCCGATGCACCCGCCGTCCATGATTCGCAGCTCATGGAAAAGTACCGTGAATATCTCGACGAAGAATTGCGGCACTTGGATTTCGCCCCGATCGCATTCGTCACCGCCAAGCAATCCCGCAATGTCGCCGAGGTGATCGACCTGTGCCAGCATCTGTTCAAGCAGGCGAATGTCCGCATCACCACGGCCAAATTAAACGAAGCCATCGAGGAAATTCTTTCCGAGCGGATGCCCGGTTCTCCCAAAGGCCGCCGGCCCAAGATTTTCTACGCCACCCAAACCAGCGTCGCCCCGCCGACGATCGTGCTGTTCGTTAATAAAGCGGAAAACTTCGATCAATCCTTTCGGCGATTCGTCGTCAATCGCTTCCGTGAAAAGCTGCCGTTTGACGAAGTGCCGATCCGCTTAGAATTCCGCGGCAAAGGCGAAGCCGGCGAAAGGGCTGCCAACAAAACCGAGCACTCCTCGGATCGCATCACCACCCTGCAACAGGAAAAGCGCGGCAAACTTGGCCGGGCGAAGAAACGCGCGGCGACGGGGCGGAGGAAGTGATTTCTCTTTGCCAACAGATGACTCGGCGCGGGTGGCGTGCTTTCCTCGCCATCGGTCGGTAGAATAGCACCGTCGGTCATCGATAAATCTTTCTGGAGGTGTCCCATGCGTAACAACGACTTCGATCAACCCTGCTTTCGAGCGCATCAGTAAACGCCGTCGAGGCTATCCATCCGAAACGCACGTCAAGCGCGGTGTTCGGATCGTCCATGGCGACAAGGAGCTTCTCGAAAAGCTGGGTCGGAATGATCCATGCCCGTGCGGCTCCGGCAAATGCTTTCAAGAAATGCTGCATGTTATCAGGCCGCTTTTGACGGCGTAAACCGTCACCATTATTCCAGGTAAGCGGATGCCAGCCGCAGAAATGGGGCTGGCATCTTTTACAGACAATTGACATCGCAACATGACTGAGACTGAATATTTCGGCCATCTTGGGATGAGAGTATCGCACGAGCTATCTGGCATGGGCAAGCGCGAACTTCGCCGCTGGTGGTGCGACGGTTTCATCCCCGAAAAGTTCGTTACCACGACCAAGGGATGCCATATCTCGGGGCGTGTCTGGATGGACAACGGGAAAAGCCAAACTCTTTGGAATTTCGTGGTGCTGCTCGGGCCACCGTCGCGGAGCCGTGATGAAGTCAAATGGGCAGAACTCTTGCCTGCGGTGGATGGCACGGGATGGCTGTCGATGGATTTCGAGAATCAGTTCTTGAAAGTGAAGCCGCTCGCCGCACTTCCGGCGCGCAGCGCTGCCCGCAATGATCGAGAATGAAGTTTTGTAGGGTGGGTTGTACTCAGCCCACCGTTGCCTTTGCCGCGCGCCGTCCCAGCCAGGTAGGGTGGGCCAGAGTACCGGCCCACCCTACGGCGCTTTTTTTGTGAACCACGGACATTCGGCAAAATAGTAGCGGAGGTATTGTTCCAAGGTGTAGATCGCCGGATCGGCCGAGCCGTCGTCATGGGCGATGGATTGAATGCAGACGGCGCCGCTCGGGGCGGGGAAGAAGCCGTAGGGATTGCCGCCGATGTCGGTGCCGATGACGACGAAGGTATCGTGGGAAACGCCGGCATCGTCTCGCCAAAGCTTGCGCTGCAAGAGAGTGTATTGTTCGACGGAATAGTTGTGAGCGGGAAACGGGGCGGGCTTGGCGACTCCGCGGCCGTCGACAAAAGGAGCGGAGCGGAATGCGGAGAGCGTCAGCACCGGGCCATAGCCATCGTCGAGGATGCCGTTGGTTTGAAGGAAAAGTTCCCGCAGGTCGGAAGGAAACGCAGTGCCGACGACTTTCTCAACCCGTGATAACTCGGCGTCAGTGGCGGGGCCGGTCGTCGCGGCTCGTGGCTCAAGCGTTGAAATGAAAGCGGGCCAGTTCGTGGGCATCACAGCTCCGGTCTGAGGTTTAAAGGTCTTTTAGTCCCAAAGCTAGATTGTAAGACCTGGTGGTTCTCGTGAAAGTGTTGAGCACGCTTCGGCAACTCGCAGCTTACGGTTAATCTAATTACTTTGCAGAGGGTCGTATGCCGTGCAAACAAGGCTGGTTGTTTCAAGCTCTGGCTTGTCGCAGCGAATGGACGGAATTGCGTGGCATTTGAGACAACGGCTACGATCACTACCCGCTGCCTTCCGTAACCGCTCGGCTGGCAGCGGCCAATTCGAGTCACACAAGGAGTCGCACCCATGCCATCCGCTGCTCAATGCTATGCCGATTACAAGAAATGCCTCGGCACCAACCCATCGCAGTCGCAGCAGGTTGCCTGCACATTTAAATATATTCAATGCGTTCTCGGGACCGCTGAAGCGATTGCGATGAAAGAATTGAAGCGATTCGAGCAAGGGAGTGGTGTCAAGAAGCCCAAGACCACCCGCAATCGCAGCCAATCCGCTCATCGCAAGTGATCGCGACAAAACGGGGAAGAGCCGACATGCCGCGGATCACGCAGCGGAGTACCCATGCGTAATCCACTCTTCCCACATAAATCGGAACGCAGTTTCCATTCCGCGGGCAAACTTGCTGGCATCCATCAGCGGCGACAATGCCATGCGCTCCCGCAGTGTGCGGCGGATTTCGGCTAAACCGGACAAATCTTCCGCCCAGCGCTGGCCGAGGGAAATGAATTGCTCTTCGTCCTCGGCGGCAAAATCGGGCAGTTGCAGATTCATCAATTGGCCCAATCCCGCGCGGCCGACAAGCGTGCGACCAACTTGCGTCAGCACCGGAACACCCATCCAAAAAGAATCGAAGCTGGTGGTGTGCCCATTGTACGGAAGCGGGTCCAGGCACAAGTCAATGCGGCGAAATTCAGCCAGGTAAACCGGCCGGGGTTGAAAAGCGATGAATTCCACCCGATGGGCGGTGATGCCACATGTTTCGAGTTGTGCCAGCAAGCCTTCCCTGCACTTGCCTTGAGGCGCAAGCATGTGCAAACGAGAGCCAGCAACCCGCTGCATCAGCCGACCCCAGCGCCGGACGGTCGGACCATTTACTTTGAAAAAGCCGTTGAGGCAGCCGAAGGTGACAAAGCCGTTTTTGCTCGCCGGCAATTCGCCGGGATCGGGGTATATCTCCGGGACATCGCCGCACATGCCAAAGGGCTCGTAACACCAGAAGGTTTCCGGCAGACGAACCGACTTCTCGGTGTATCGATCGTCAAAACCCGGCGGGTCAAGATGCGGATCGGTCAAACGGTAATCTATCGTCGAAAGGCCGGTGGTGCCGGGATAGGCGAGCCACGTCGCTTGCACCGGAGCCGGCTTGCGCGCAAAAGCCAGCAGCCGCGATAGATTCGTGTGCATGGTCAGATCCATGAGGATGTCAATGCCATCGGCACGAATTTGTTCCGCAACAACGTGGTCGGATAGAGAAGTGATCGGACGCCAGACATCAGCGTGCGCCTGATGCCGCGCCGTCACCGCATCCGGCTGCGATGCTCCGGAATAACAGTAAATTTCAAATTGCTCGTGATCGTGATGCGGCAGCAGAGCCATCGTGAAAAGCGCATTGACGCTCCTGCGGAAGTCGTTGGACACGTAGCCAATCCGCAGGCGGCGATGGGGGCTGCGATCATTGGTAAACGGACGAATCTCCTGTTTCAGCGGGGCGGCGTATCGTGCATCCCACTTGCGATGCTCCTCCAGTAGCACCATCGGATCGTCACAGTGGAATTGCAATGCGAACAGGTAATTGCTGGCCGCCCGGATATTCGCGGGGCAAACTTCGGCAGCGCGATGAAAGTTGGCCAGCGCCTCCTGGGTCCGGCCGACATCGAAAAGGAGGTTGCCATAAATTTTCAGGGCCTCATCGTCGGTTGGCCGCTCGGATACCAACTGGGCGTAAATGTCTATAGCCTGATCGATATCGCCCTTGGAATTCAAAGCGCCCGCGAGGTTCTTGCGGGCCAGGTCAAACCCAGGACGTAGTCGAAGCGATTCCCGTGCGGCGGCGATCGCGCCATCGAAATCGCCCGCATCGCGGAGAGCCGTGCATAAATCGTTATAGGCTTCCGGCCAATTAGGATTCAGCGCAACCGCATGGCGATACGCCTTGGCCGCTTCGGCATATCTGCCTTGCCTGCCCAGAACATGGCCGAGACCGTGATGCAGCACCGGGGCGCGCGGATCAATCGCAATCGCCCGGCGGAAAAGTTCGGCTGCCTCTTCCAGCCGGTTCATGTCGGCCAATATTTTCCCAAGATTGAATAGTGCCTGCGGCAGGTTCGGTTTGATTTCCAGCGCCCGTCGAACCTTCGCCTCTGCTTCGGGCAACTTCCCCATGGTATGCAGCGAGCCCCCCAGATTGTTCAGTGCGGCCACATGATTGGGATCGATTCGCAAAACCGCTTCAAAAGCTGTCACCGCTTGGTCGTGTATTCCGACGGCTTTCAAAGCATTGCCTAGATTTAGGTAATATTCCGCGATCGGCCGCTCGGCCACGGCTTTGCTGAACCACTCGGCGGCTTCCCCCGGTCGGCCTGTCTGCATCGCAATCATGCCGAGCAAATGCAGCGCATCCGGCTGAGTCGGCTGCTCGGCCACAATCGCCCGGCAAATCTGCTCCCCCCGCGCCAGCTCCCCCCGGCGGCAATGATCCACCGCACTGCGAAATTGCTGTTGAACATCCATCACCAAGCCACGGTTATGCGGGGCAAATTGCCCTCATGCGCTTATCGCACAACCGATAAAACCTCGCAAGCTATCTTCGTTGCCTGCGAGCGCATCCTTTCACCGTGTAGCCGCGAGCTTGCTCGCGGCGGGCCTTTCATCCGTCCACATGCCGAAGAACGATGATCTTTCTCTTCAGCGGCAGATTATTTTTCGTGCGAAGAACCGCCTCCTGCGTGCTCACTTCCTTGAATCCGCAGCCGGATGCCAGCCGCTGGATATAGTTAACTGAATGAGCATAGCGGCGCGAGCTTCGCAAAACATAGTCGCCCGTCTCCGCGCTTTCGATCGAAAACGCCAGCAATCCATCCGGTCGTAAAGCGGTGGTGGCGGCTTGGAAAACGAGCCCGAGATCTCCCACATAAACGAACACGTCAGCGGCGACGATCAGATCAAACTGCCCCGGACTTTCCTGCAGCGCGACGGTGATATCCTGTACCTTTAGCTCGTCGTAGATTCCGCGCTGCCGCGCCTTGGCGATTATTTTTGGCGACAGATCGACGCCGCCGAGCCGACGGGCCATCGGACGAAAGAGCTCGCCGCAGATTCCCGTGCCGCAGCCTAGATCGATGATGTCCATTGGTTGCTGTGGATTCACGGCACGGATGGCGTCAAACAGCAGTTGCGGCGCCATGTAATGCAATTGCCGCAGATGCTCGTCAAAATTCTCCGCATACGCATCAAATAGACTACTGACAAATTTGGGTGGTGGAGCGGGTGGAGTATCACCGACACCCAAAGCGCCAAGCTCGAAGTCATGATTGGCCGGATCGGCTGCCACGGCCCGCGCTGCCTCGAAAGCCGCCGCAGCCGCCGGAATATCGCCCTGTAACTCCAGCGCTTTGGCCAATCCCCGATGGGCCATCATGTAATTCGCATCCCGCGCAATCGCCTGGCGGTAAATATCCGCCGCCTCTTTTAGCATCCCCTTTTTTATCAAGACGTTCCCCAAGCCGCAGTAGCATTCCACCGCCTGGGGATGCACCGCGATGGCCCGCTGATAAACCCTCATCGCATCATCCAGCCTGCCCACCATCCGCAGCGCCAGACCAAGTTTGCTGTACGCGGCCAACATGCCCGGATCGAGCGCCAAAGCCTGACGAAGAGCGGCGATCGCCTCGTCAAAAAGCCCCTTTGCCCCCAAGGCATCGCCAAGATTGAAATATGTATAGGCGTTTGTCGGCATTCGAGCGCTAGCCGCACGGAGCAGCTCCAACGCTACATCGGGCTCGCCCCTTTGCAGTGCCAAGATACCCAGCATGTGCAACGCATCGCCATGGCCCGGCTGCCGCTGAAGAATTTGACGGCAAAGCCGCTCCGCCTCCAGCAATCGGCCCGACTGGTGGCACCCAACCGCCTGCTCAAAGAGTTGTTGCACCGAAGGCTCAGCCATGACGGTGTTTTATTTCTACAGCGGCAAGGTGGCCAACTATTATGTGCATCGGCCCACTCGTGTAGGATGTTCCGTGTTCTTCCGGTGTTGGCCGCGTGCGTTGCGTCGCCTGGCAAGGGATCGTTCCCAATCCGATGAATGAAAACCCCGTCATCACCGAGCCACCATCGGACTTTGGCATCCGCCTAATGGACGGCGAGCACGTCATCGTATCGCTTCGGCCATATCGGTTTGTGACGTACGCCGTCGTCGCCTCGGCAATCACCATCATCGGCATTATTTTCATTCCCTTCGCGTTCCTCTGGGCCGTGATTGCCCAGCGCCGATATCACTACTGGCTTACCAACAAGCGAGTCATCTGGTGTCACGGCTTCATCGGCTACCGCGTGAGAAGTGTGCCGCTTGAACGGATCACCGATGTCGTCATCAGCCGAACCCTCGCGGAAATGCTCGCCGGAATCAGCTCGATCGAGATTCGCGACATGACGGGCCAGTCCCAGGCGTCCAGCGGCTTCGGCGCCAAATGGATCGGCGTGCAGGATGCGCCCGAAATTCAGCGGCGCGTCTTGCAGCAAATCCGAGACGTGAACGAATCGAGGAAGGGTCTGTAGCTGCATCACGCGGGCCGGCCGTTCTGCATAACCAACCCTGTTTGGGATAAGTGGATCGAGGCCGGCTGATTATGCGACACGCCCGCGACGGCTCAGTTTCCAGACCAGCGCTCGGCCAGATCCCTTCACGCGCATCAGCCCGATCTCCTGCTCCAACTGCTTGGTCCATGCTGGACACGGCCGGTCATACGGCAAATCCAACTTGGACTGCAGCTCGGCCCAGGTCCGGCCAGCAGCACTGCGTGCGAGCTCCTGCCGAATCGAGTCACGGTACTCGGTATATCTCATCAAAAGGCTCCGCTGTTTCGCATATCCATAAATTTATCCATTACGATGTCGCTGGATAGCAATTCCATCCGCCAGAACGTGGATTTAACACAAAGACATTTTAATACAGCGCCTGCGGGGATCGCAAAGGATATGTTGGCTTCGGCGCTACAGCGGATTGGACGTTGACCAACATTCGGCTCGCCTCGACCTCCAGCACGTTCACAAAGGCTCCGCGCTGCAGGATCTATTCGGCTAATTTAACGTACACGTCTATTTTAACCGTTGCCCATTTCCGCTTGGTATTCATAACATACAAGTGTGCTCCGTCGCCGAATCCTACTCAACGTGCGGTAGGGCTAGAAACGCAGCATTGAATAACGAACATTCTGTTTCCAGCGTGCAAACCTATTGTGAACGAAACCTGACTCTCAACCAACGAGGCCGCCATGCATGAATCACTGCTCTCAACGATTTTCTCAACTATGCCGATTCTTTCCAGTGTCATTTGGATCGGCGGCGGCGGGCTAGGCCTCGTCCTGCTCATCGTCATCATCGTCTTGATTCTCCGCTAAATGACCTTTGGGCAGGGCTGGCAAGCGCCGAAATGCGCGGCCTTTCGCTCAGCAGCCAAATCACGCTGCCAATCCCCCGACATGTCGCTTACTTCGTCGCCGAACCTGCCTGCGGCGATGGCAAAGAAAATGTCGGCCTCGGCATTTCCACCGGCTGCACAGGGCGACTTTGATGAAGGAAAAGAATTACCGTTATCACCGCCACAACGCACACAGCCAAGATAACCGTGATTCCTACAGGTGTCTTCCACCATTTGAAAGGCGGCTGGCCCTCTGCGCTGCTCATCTCCTGCTTTTTCCTTGCCAGGACTGTAATGACACCACAAGCGACAAAACACGCTGAAGCACCGGACGACCAATCGCGTACCGAATCGTCGATGTCCACTTGCCCGTTAAGTTGCCGATGAATCTGAATCGCTCGCAACGAGCAATAGGCTCCCAAATAACCAAAAACGACAATGCAAATGCCGCTAAGTACTTGCTTTATTGGCTTCATGGGGCTGTCTTTCTCGGCTCGATCAAAAGACCCGCAAAAGGGCCCTCCCCTGATACCTGGTTTTCGCCCGCTGACGCTGCATAGCCATTCCACCCGCCGCCGTTACTTACTGTCGGCGGACGTGATCTCAGCGTCCGCAACGATTTTGTGCAGTTCATCGTGCAGGCCGTCATAGGCCTTCTCGGTGCCGACAAACTGAAAGAAGGTGAATTGCCGGCCGCGGCGGAAAAGATACATGTCCATGCGAAAGGGAATTCCGCTGGTCAGAAAACTGTAGGAGATGCACAGGGCGGGGAGTTTGTCAGTGCCGACGGTGACTTTGGTGACTCCGAGCGACTTCCAGTCGGCTGGAAAACTTTTGATCATCCCGTCTTTGAATTGTTCGACGGTCGCGTCTTCATCGATGACGACGTGGCCGATCTTCAGGACGTAGTAGTCGTCGGACTTCTCGGGGACGCCCTTTTGGAGCGTGAGCTTCATGACGGCCTCGGTCTCCTTTTCCTCAGATTTTTTCCAACCATCGGGGGCGTGGATGGTGATCTTGCTGTTGTCTTCCTTAAAGTCGCCAGCCCGGGTGGGGGAGGCGATGAAGATCGCGAGCAAAATGGCGATGGACGACATGAGGCGTTTGCATGAAGGCATGTTTTTGCTCCTGATAGGAGTCGGTGGCGCTGCGCCCGAAAAGCGGCCACCATTGATAGCTAGCTTTCAGACGACGATGCTGGATAGCCGTTCCATCCGCCAGCATGTGGATTGAACGCAAAGACATTGTAATCCAATGCGTGCGGCGATCGCAAAGGAAATGTTAGCTCGGGCATTTCACCGTTGAACCGGCGCTGGTCATGTGGCCGCCGGTAAGGCCGCGCTGAGCTGCTCCCATTGGTCATGGAACGGCAACGGTTTTTACAACAGCACCGAATATCTTGGCGTTACCCACATATGTCTCGGCGAGGGACATGCAAGTGATTGTATAAACCTGATCCTTATCCACGATCCATATCTGTGAGGCGCGCATGGGCAGTACGTCGGAAACCATGAAACTGAAATCGATGCGACCCACGCCCTTACCAGGTATGTTGGGCAGTGACGAATCCGACGCTTCGTCTTTATATCCGGAAAAGAGCTTGGCGTACTGCTTTCGTTTGCCGTCAATGATGGCATCTACGTCGGATGGCTTGATCCCAGGCGCAGCATCTTTCTTTAGGACAATGTTGGGAGCGAGCCCGCCGGCTTTTATTCGATCTTTTGCCGGGGCTTCGAATCCCGTATCGTCGATGCCTTTCTTGCGCACCCAGCCCTTTGGAAGGTGAAGCTCAATGCCGCTCTTGGGATCTTTGAAAGCATTTTCCTGTATAAGATCTCCGTCTTTCGCTGCAGAGGTTGTCGGCTCCGCGGCGAAAGATCGAGAACCGCCCAACATGGAGGCCGTGACCGTGCTGGCGAGACCCGACACCACGATCATTAGGAAGACTGTTTGTCGCAAGGGTTCCTCCGGATCAGCCAGACCGCATACGCATAACTACCAATCTATTGCGGCAGTGCTGAATTGCCATTCCATCCGCCAGCACGTGCATTGAACGCAAATACTATTGTAAGCCGAAGCCCGCGGTGAGCAATGCCGAACCTTTAGTATTGATGAGTGGCCGCCCCTTTCGACCTTCCGCCTACCGCCTTCCGCCCTCCATCTTCCCCCCGCCCGTAAGGCATGCTAGGATTTGAGCATCGAGAACCAACGCATCAAAAGGAGCCTCTCATGCGCAGCCCAATCGCTTTGATCAGTAGCCTGTTACTCCCCTTGGCTTTTGCTTCTTCCGCCATCGCTGAGACGACCGTGACCGTCGAGAAGACGCACCTGTGCTGCGGCTCATGCGTCAAAGCCGCCACCAAGGCCGTCGAATCGGTTCCAGGGGACAAGGCCCAGATTGATAAAGACGCCGACAAAATCACCATCACTGCCGACAACGATGCAGACGCCCAGAAAGCGGTCGATGCCCTCGTCGCCGCCGGCTTCTACGGCACCGTTTCCAGCGGCACGATCAAGAATGATTCCGGAGCCCCCAGCGGCAACGTCAAGTCGCTCACGCTCACCACCCACAACTGCTGCAAGAAGTGTACTACCGCCATCAACAAGATCGTCAAATCAGTCCCCGGCGCCAGCGGCGAAGCTCAGCCCAAAGAGGACACCTTCACCGTCACCGGCGACTTCGACGCCACCGCCCTGGTCAAAGCCTTCAACGACGCCGGCTTTGCCGTCACCTCCCCGACAAAGTAGTCGGTTGGCTGCCAGACCAACGGAAGCGCGGGCATTCGGTGCCGTCAGGGTAGGACGGGGTTGAGGTAGCGGATTCCGTCGGAGCGCCATCACTCGAGCTTAGCCTGCCCATCTAGTGCCACCGACTGCTGCAAGCACTCTTGCTGTTGCGCGCTTCTCAATTGCATTTGGTTGAGAATAGCCTCTCTTGCTCGGAACGGCTTTGCCAGAGCACCGGCTCGGTGGTCTTGTCCTTCAACGACGACGTGTAGGTGGGAACTTAAGGTTTCGCCGAGAATCGTTACTACTTGTTGAACCTTTACTTCGGCAATTGCTTCGTATGGGCAGCCCCAGCTCCCGGCTGCCGAACGATATTCAAGTCCCCGCTCGTAAAGTTGGAGTTTGACCTTTGAGTTTCGAATAGCGCAATAGGTCATTATGGAGAAAATTACCAAACCCGGTATTGCAATCCACCACAGTTCGACGGCTACGGCGAGCACTACGCTTCCGGCGAAAAACCCAAATCCGTAAACGGCCATCAAGCCTACATTCATGAACCCCGCGCCGTAAGTTGAGCAAATAGGCCCATAATCGGATGGTTCCGCATCCGGGGCATTTTCCGTATTTCTTGATTGCGTCATAAATTGGCATCCCGCTTCGGCCATTAGCAAGGACCGGGGAAGGGATCACTTTGACGCTTCGCGCTCCAAGCGCGAAGGCAAAGGCCGCAGGGAAGCGAACACCGTCCTATCTCGACGGCGATTAGCCGGAAACCTTTGTGAAAGTGCCCATAGTGGCCTCCTGAAGTGAGCCGTCCTTCTGAATCTTGAAAGTAATGTTGCCGTCCTTGGTATTGGTCTTGACGGTGATTGTGTCGCCGTCGACGGTGTAGTCATCGGTCTCTGTCGAGGTCGGTCCGAGCGCCTTGGAGGTAACGGTCGCCTTGCCCGATTTGAATTCGATAGTCACCATGCCGAGCATCCCGGAGTATTTTCCATCAACTTTCGAGCCGCAGCCGATGGTTGAGGTAAAGAGGCCGAGCATGACCGCGAAGGTCACAACGTTTTGGATAAGCGAACGACGCATCGGGGCTCTCCTTGTTTGAGTTGGCAATAATCTGAATGCTATTCGATGACTGGCCGTAGCTGCAACAAGAGGCCGATCGGAAATCCGCATAAAAAGGTAGGTGGCCACGTGAGAAAAGCAAGCTTAATGCAGACACGGTTTGCCAGGTGGCGCTTCTGGCGGGGGAATTCATGCCGTTGGGGTTCCTGATATTGGCGTGAATGGCGTACCGCATTCGGGGCAGCGGTTGCTGGCCAGGCCGTGGAGATTATAACCACATTGCAAGCAACGTCCGGTGTCGGCGAGCAGTTGGTGGCGGCGGATATAGAACAGGATTGCCACACCCGGGCCGAACGTCCAGAGGATGGCGGTCAGGCCGATGACCAGAGACCAAAAAGTTCCTTCGCCGCAGTAGCAGTTGGTTCTCTTGCGGACGTAGGCGTCGATGGGAATGGTGATGAGCAATTCGAGGATGGTGCCGGCGATCAGCGTGCGATACATCCATCGAAATCGCTTGGACCATTGAGTGGAGCCGAGCAGGGCGAAGATCAGGAACCAGAAGATCCAGCCGACCGCTGCGATGGCGATTAGAGTCCAGGGAATGTCGGAGCCGGAAGTCGACGCCACAGTGGCTACCATGGTGGGGGCCGTGGATGCTCTAGTCGCGGGGCCAGTTGCGGGCGGCCCTATGATAATAGTGCTGTCCCGAAATGAATCTGGAGTCCAGATTAATTGGTAGAGCGAATGGCCCGCGAAGAGGATTCCCGCTGACAGAAGCAGGGCAATCGCCGAGCCGGCCAGCAGGGAGATGAACATGGATTTTTTGCGCCGAGGCTGCGGCCAACGCACATGCGGAGCGCCCAGCAGAAGGAGGCATTGCGCGCCAAAGAGAATCAGCGTGAAGAGCAGGAATTGCAGCGGGCCGACGCGATTACCTCCGCCGCCAAAGCTCAAACTGAGCGGATCGGCCGAGGACAAAAATACGTAGTACCAGGCGCCGGTCAGAAGAAGATAGCAACCCAATAGTACGAATCGCGCCTTGATGATGTGCTTCAGGCGTTTGGAAATCCGCGGCAACGATGGCCCGAAATCTGGTGGCGGCTGTTGGTCCATTGAAAGTCGGTGAAATGCGCAACATCGTAACGGTAGTGGCCAAAAATTGTGAGGTCCCCAGCGACGTTAACTTAGCCATTCCATCCGCCAGCAAGTGGATTTAACGCAGTGGCATTGTAATCCACTGCCCACGGCGATCCCAAAGGAAATGTTGGCTCCGGTGTTTCACCGCCTCGCGCCACTGTAGTGAGGGGGCCGTTCAATCAGTGATGTTCCCTTTGCATTTTCCCGCCGCGGATACGCTTTCGTTCGTCTGCCGTGACGCCTTCAGAAAACAACAGGCGGCCAGCGCGGCGGTTGAGCCGTCCAAAATCATTTCCCAGAGCGTGACGTGGCTGGTGAAATGCCAGAGCCACGAACGCGCCCCGCCCGCGTGCGCCAGGAGCAAAACAATCGACAGCCACCAGGCGACCGGCTTGGGACAGAAATAAATGCCGGCAGTGAAAATGCTCGCGTAGAGCAGCACTCCGACGAGAAACACGGCAGGGTGGATAAGCAGTAACGCCGCCCAGACCGGGTTCGACTCACTGACCCATCGCTTGCCGTGCCAATAACTCGGATGTTGACCAAGCAAGGTCAGAAGGAAGTCGAGCACAAGCGGCACGAGCGCCGCAGCCGTCAAGTAAACGCGATCTGTATGAAGGACTAGCCGGCCCATGCCCGCTCGATGTAAAGCGATATAACTACTGATCTATTGCGCCGGCTCTCGATACCTATTCCATCCGCCAGCACGTGGGTTTAACGCAAAGACATTGTAATCGGAAGACTGCGGCGATCGCAAAGGAAATGTTGGCTCCGGTTTTTCACTGCACTGCCTCGGCGGTTTGTGGTCCGCTCAATCAGTGATGTCCCTTTTTCTACGCCCCCACTCTTGCGTGGAAATGCTATTTGTGCTGGCGGAAGGTCTCAAAGCAATTTAAGATATGGCAACCGGCATGGAAGGAACACTAACCGTGGCCGCCTTTCTTGGTCTGCATGTTGTCTTGAAAACCTTTCACGCTCAAGGAGACAACTCATGGAATGCACGCACGCCCGCAGAATATCGATCGCGGCTGTCTTCGCCTTAGGAAGTCTGGTCATCCATACGGGTTGCTCGAAGAGCGATGCTGGTGGAAGCGCCAGTGCGGCATCGGCGAGTTCCATCCCGGGCACCGGTGACCCGGCCGCAGCGAACGCGGTGCAAGCAGAATTCGAAAAGCATTGGATAAAAACACCTGATGGATGGTTCACAGACTTCACTTTGCCAAACCCATACGTAGAAACTGAACATTTCCGCCAGATAAAGGACCTGAAGGGCCTCGAGGTTGAATCACAACCGATCTCAGAAGCCGACAAATTGAACGGAATCGAATTTAACGGTGAAATCGGCAAGTTACGTTTTGTTTACCGAGACGGCTTGTGGTCTCACGGTGCATCACCGAGATGGCACGAATGGCAAGATGGCCACACAATAATGTACGTCCAGAAAAAGGGCGGCCAGTGGCACGTCGACGGCGGCAACCTCGACGGTATAGGTTTCTTTTCGGGAACCAAGCCCAGCGAAAGCTCTCTCCCAAAGCTACAGTAATCGGCGGGTGGCATGGCCACGCCGTCAAGTTGCTTGGGGACCCGGAAAAGGCCATCACTCATATCCCAGGTTTCGAGCAGCATCGCTGCATGGCCATCCCACCGTCAGCACCTGGATTTAGTGTAAAGTGCAGATGCGCGCAATGTCCCGATCTAAATTTGACGCACTGAACCGAACGCGCTACGCGCCCCCCTCAAGAATATTCGGCACTTCGATACCCAGCGCCGTGGCCAGATCGTGCTGGTGTTCCTGTTCCTGAGAAATGATTTTGCGAATTTGCTCCGCCAGGGCAAAGTGCCCAACCGCCTCGGCCTGCGCCACCCGCTGGCGATACGCCTTGATGGTCTCGGTCTCGTTATTCAGATCAAAGCGAAGCATATCCTCGGCTTTCTTCGACAGCTTCACCTCTTTCGGCCTGGCGTTTGGCATCGCACCGAGGTAATCAAGCTGGTCGGCGATGATCAGCGCATGCTCCAGCTCCTCATGGGCGTGTTTCTTCAGCTCTTTGGCGATGTTCATCCACTGCGCTCCCGTGAGCACATTGCTGTACACCGTGTAGGCGATGATCGCCTGATATTCTCGAGAGAGATCTTCCTGCAGGCCGTTGATCAATTCCTTCAAAGCTGCCTTGTCCACTGCCATGGTGTTCTCCTATGAATTCTAAACACTAATCTTGATCACGGCCGGATTTTAATCAAGGGTCGACTTTCACTTTATGGGGCGGGACATCACGAACGACTGGCGTACCGCCGCCGGCAGTTGTGTCGCCATGTACATGGTGAAAACCTTCGCCCCCGCAGGGTTGAGATGCCAGCCGTCTTCGAAATCGGCTGCGGTCAAATCGGGGATAATTCGGCTGTCAATGAATGTGCCGCCGTGATGGCAGAGAATCACGATCGCCTGCTCATCCAGCGGGTATGGCTCACGGGCCGGCATGGCTACCAAGATCACCTGGGCGTGATTGGCCTCCGCCAGATCAAGCATTCTTGTATACAGCGAATAGGTGGGCGGTGGCGGTGGAGCGGCTAATTTGGGGCGCTCTGGGACGGGTGTACTGTTGACCCATTTCATGCCGGTCCAGAGGTTGGGGACGAACCAGTGCAGCAGTCCCACGCGAATGTCCCACCGGTCAGCGTACAACTTCAACACGCGGGCCTGCAGATATTGCCCATCTACTTCGACGTTCGCCACATCTTTGAACAGCACCTCCGGCACATCCCGCCAATCGGTTTCGTTGGCCAGCCAGCCCACCCGGTATCCTGCGGGCAGGCCATCGGCGATGCCGCTGGGGGACATGTTGATGACGATAAACTTTGGCGTTTTCCCCCGCCGCACGAAGATGCCCTTAAAATTGTGATACCACTCGGCGGGCGCACTGCCGGTCTGGGCGATCTTTTCCACGTGCAGATCGCCGTGGCCTGATGCGTCGAGCTGTGATTTCAGCAGCGGCATGTCGTAGCCGTTCCAGGTGAGGGAATTTCCCAGCAGGATCATGCTCGTGCCACGCTCGGTGGCCAGATGGTCGGCTACGGCGGGGAAGTCGTGCATCAGGGCTTGTTCGTTGGGCCGGCGCGCGTTCATGATCCGCTCGCTGATCTCCAGGATGCCCAAGACGATGGCCACCACGAGCAGGACTTTCAGCTCGGTTCTAAAATTGGAAATAGATGAATTCATGAGCCGCCTCCGCCGGGAAGACCTGCATGGACCAGATCAGGTACGAGTACGCCAGCCCGCGGGCCAGCCAGTGGATTTTCAACAGTGAGAACAGATCGTTGCGATGTTCGAGCCAGATTTCGTAAAGCAGCAGCGGGCCGGTCAGCAAGATCATCATGCGGAGTTGGTAGGTGGCTTCGTCGCTCCAGTGGTAATCGGTGAAAATGCGATGCACGATGCTGAAGACCTGCCCCATGCTTGCGGCCCGGAACATCAGCCAGCCGAAGCAGACGATGTGAAACATGAGGATGATTTTCAGAAGGTGAATGGCGCGATCGACTAGGATCGGACTTATTCGAGGGTTTTCATAGTCCATGATGCCGGCGCGTGCATGGTCCGAGGGCTGGGCCGCTGCTTGGATTGCTGGTCTTCGATTTTTTTCAAACGGCCGCCAGAGGCACAGAAGCAGGCCGTGGTAAAGCCCCCAACAGATGAAGGTCCAGTTGGCCCCGTGCCACAGCCCGCCGATGGTCATGGTGAGCATGAGATTGCGGTAGGTTTTCCATTCACCGCCGCGGTTTCCGCCCAGGGGAATGTAGAGATAATCGCGAAGCCAAGTGGAGAGCGAGATGTGCCAGCGGTGCCAGAAATCACCGGGCGAGATGGCCAGGTATGGCATGTGGAAGTTGTCCATCAACCGAATGCCCATCCAGCGGGCGATGCCCTGGGCGATGCTGGAATAGCCGGAAAAATCGCAGTAAATCTGCAGGGCAAATGCGTAGACGCCCATCAGCAATTCCGCGCCGGTGACCTGGTCAACGGGCCGAAGGAACGCTGCGTTGGCGAGGGCGGCCATGTTGTCGGCGATGACGACTTTGCGAAAAAGGCCCATCAGCACCAGGTAAAGCCCGGCCGAAAAATCACCCTCGTCAATCTTGCGCGGGTTGAGCAGTTGGGGAATGAGTTGGTACGATCGTTCGATGGGACCGGCCACCAGTTGCGGGAAGAAGCTGACATACAGCGCGAAGTCGAGCAGATTCCGCACGGCCTTTGTCCGGCCACGATATACGTCAATTGTGTAGCTCAGTTCCTGAAACGTGTAGAACGAAATCCCCACTGGCAAAAGAATATGCAGCACCGGCAGGCTGGCGTGCACGCCAAGCCGGGCGAGCGCGTTCACCAGTTCCTGTGAGAAAAAGCCTGAATATTTGAAGAAACCCAGAAGCAGGAGATTCGCGCTGATGGAAATCAGCAGGAAGGTTTTCTTCCGCCGGGAAACCGATGTCCCCGAAATCCCCAGCCCCACGAAATAGTCCATCAGCGTGGTGCCGGCCAGCAGAAACAGAAACCGCCAGTTCCAGGTGCCGTAAAAGACATAGCTGGCCACCAGCAGCATCCGATTCTGCCAGTGAGTCGAAAGCCGTCGATACAGCCAGATGACAACCGCGAAGAAAACCCAGAAGAGATAACTGTTGAAAAGCACCGCGGCCCTTTAAGGAATCAGAAACCGCGGCACAGGGTATCGATCGAACCTCGCGCGGTCAAAACCGCGTTGTTTGCCGCTTTGCTTCGCTTTTGACAATTCGTGCAGAAATGAAACCGGAAAAGGGGCCATCACTGATAGCTAGCTTTCGCGCGCTGACGCTGGATAGCAATTCCATCCGCCAGCACGTGGATTTAACGCAAAGACATTGTAATCCGAAGCCTGCTGCGATCGCAAAGGAAATGCTGGCTCCGAGATTTCAGCGTTGAGCCGGCAAAGGAGCTGCCATTCAAGGCTCCGCACCTTGCTCCTGTGTTTAAACTGATGGCGTGCCGGAGCGGACGTTTCCATTGCGATCGGCTCACGAGATGATTATAGTTTCTGAAATTGTGGAGATGCGATATGAAGAGAATCGCTAGGGACCGGCATCAATTCATTCAGACCGGGCCAACGGGCTTCACGATTGTTGACCTAATCATAGCGATGGCTCTCACCGTAATGCTCACGGCGGGAATCGTCCTAGCTGCTGGTGAGTCCCGTGAAGCGGCGAACCGGCGGAAATGCCTGCGCAATTTGTATGTCATCGGGCAGGCGCTCCAAGCCTATGCCGAGCGTAACGAAGGCGCTTTCCCGCGCACGCATTACGAGATGAAGAAGGCCGACAGCCCCACCGCGTTCACCGGGTATAAGGCGGAGAACCCATTTAAGGAAGATGGGCCCGAGGCCAACGACGTCAGCGCGGCTATGTTTCTTTTGCTGCGGACACAGAATGTTTCAGAGGAAGCTTTTATTTGCCCCGCATCCGATGCTCAAATCTGGGACTTTGGGGGCGCGGGCAAGACGGCAAAAGATGTGTCCAACTGGCCGTCGTCGAAGTACCTAAGCTACAGTTACCGTGATCCGTATCCGAGTGTTGATGCCGTTGACACTGGTTATAAGTCGATTCAGGCAGCTGTCGATAAGACCATCCCCCTTGCCGCAGACGGCAATCCAGGCGGCGACAGTGTTCTGCACGTGACGGCCAATTCTCCCAAGGCTTCCTTGGCGAAAGCGAACAGCCGCAATCACGGCGGTGAAGGCCAAAACGTGCTCTATGGCGATGGCCATGTCGATTGGTCGCAGACCCCATTCTGTGGCCATGGTGGCGACAATATTTACACGTTCGGCCCGAGCAATGGTAACAACGGCGGAAAGGGCATCGTCGGATCACCGACAGACCCTTTCGACACTCTGCTTTTACCAGTCTTCGGTTCGGCGGCAAAGATCGTGGCTTCCAGCCAGGCTGCCCAAGCTCCCGCGCGCGTTACACTGCCCGATGGCTGGGTTGAAGTCGGCAGCCGAGCAAAGTGGCTTGTGCAGTACGCCACCAATTCGGAGTTACAAGCCGGGTTCGATCTGTTCGGCTCTTCGAAGGAAGATTATGGCTCATCGATGTCTCTTATGAACTGGGCCAAGTATTTGAAGGATAGTTCGAAGACGAATTCGAAGATGAAAAACCGCACCGAAACCGACCTCAAGGAAGGAAAAATCAGCGACATTAGCACGATTGAGTACGAAATTACGGGTGAAGTGAGCGACGTTAAAGAGCACTATCGTATCTTTTTCTTCGAAAAGGATGGTTGGTTTTACGAACTGCGGTGCTGGACAGTGCCCAGCCGTTGGGAAGACGCGCAACAACCATTCGAGCAGTTGATAAAGAATTTGAAGTAGCCGCAGTTGGATGTATTCAACCCACAGTGGCATCTGCCGTGGGGAGTTCTTAGGGGTCCGGATTATAATTCCCGCGGTGCGGACCATGCAGCGTCCGAGTTGGGACCCGGAAAAGGGGCCATCACTGATATCCAAGGCTTCCGCCGAGGATGATGCGTTGGTTAACGTGGGGAAAGTCACAGCTCGTGTTTGTTCAACCCCAAATAGAAATCTTACTAGTATTTGTAACATTTTGTAACATCGCCGACCCGTCGACGCTGACTTCACGATTTGCTTGCCGCTTTGCTTCGACGCTGACAGTTCGAGCAGAAATGCGTCGACCGTCCGCCGAGGACGATGCGTTGGATCGGCTTATCGCAAACGCCGCATGGCTGATCCGTGCGGTGATACACCTGATGTCGATGCTGATATTTTCCCTGGCGACCGTTGCCGTCGGTGTAGTCGCGCAGACTGCTGCCCTTGTGCTTGATCGCGGCCTTGAGAGTTTGCTTGATGGCGAGATTGAGCTTGGTGACCTCGGACTTGGTCAAGCGATTGGCGGGCTTTTGGGGATGGATTTTCGCCAGGAAGAGGGCTTCGTCGGCGTAAATGTTTCCTAACCCTGCGACGAGGCGCTGATCGAGCAGGGCGGTTTTGATGGCTCGTTTGGTGCGATGCAGATTACGCAGGAATTGCTCGGGCCGCATGTGCAGCGGCTCGGGGCCCATGTCATGGTCGGGGGATTTTTCTTTGCCAAGCCACCAGATTCCGCCGAATCGGCGCGGATCGCAAAACCGAAGCTGGGCATCCGTGGTAGCAATGATCAGATGCGTGTGCTTGCGAACGACGGAATCGGGTAATTCGACGGTGAGCTTTCCGCTCATGCCCAGATGAATGTAGAATGCGTTGCCGTCGTCCAGGGAGAAGACAATGCGTTTGCCGCGGCGTTCGATGGATTGAATCGTGCGGCCTTGCAGCAGTGTGCGTAGATCGGAGCCGGTGGGTTCGAGAATATCCGTGCGTCGCAAATCGACGGCAATGATTCGCCGGCCCGTGACATGCGGACGCAGCGTGCGGACAACCGTTTCAACCTCGGGCAACTCCGGCATCGGCAACTTTCCAGGGTGCAGGCGCATCCAGTAGAGAACAGCCTATGATAGGCGAATATCGTTCGACGAAATACGAAGGGAATTGATCATGGCAAACGGCAGCGAATTCGCGGGACAAATTGGCGTTCCTTCTTCCGATCCTCCCGAGCTTGGCGAGCAGGAATTAGCGGCAGTCGAGAAACTGCAAAAGGGATATCACGCCCTCAAAGCGGAACTCGGCAAAGTCATCGTCGGACAGGATGCGGTGATCGAGGATTTGCTGATCGCCTTGTTCTGCCGGGGACATGCGCTCCTGGTTGGCGTGCCGGGGTTGGCCAAGACGCTGCTGATCTCGACATTGTCACGCACCTTGGGGCTGAGTTTCAATCGAGTGCAGTTCACACCCGATCTGATGCCCAGCGACATCACCGGCACGGACGTCATTGAAGAGGACAAAACCACCGGCGGGCGGCAACTGCGGTTTGTTCGTGGGCCGATTTTTGCCAATGTGATATTGGCTGATGAGATCAACCGCACGCCTCCCAAAACGCAGGCTGCTCTGCTCGAAGCGATGCAGGAGCATCAGGTCACGGCGGGTGGCAAGCAGCACCGGTTGCCGCAGCCGTTTTTTGTGCTGGCCACGCAGAATCCTATCGAGCAGGAGGGAACGTATCCGCTTCCCGAGGCGCAGCTCGATCGGTTCATGTTCATGATTCACGTTGGCTATCCCACTGAAGAAGAGGAGTTTCAAATCGTGCGGCTGACGACCATGGGCCATAAGGCGGAGTTGTCGCATGTGCTCAGCGGCGATGAGGTGATTGCGCTGCAGGAAATTATCCGCAAGGTTCCGGTGGCGGATCATGTCATCCGCTATGCCCTGCAATTCAGCCGACTGACTCGCAAGGGGGAAGCGAATGTTCCGGCGTTCGTCAATGAATATGTCGCCTGGGGTGCCGGGCCAAGGGCGTCGCAATATCTGATTCTCGCCGGCAAAGCCCGGGCGTTGCTCCGTGGCCGGTATTATGTGAGCACCGAGGATATTCGCCAGGTTGCGCTGCCCGTTCTGCGGCACCGCATCGTGACCAATTTCAACGCCGAGGCCGAAGGGATGAAGAGTGACACGCTCGTCAAGAAACTGATCGATTTCATTCCCCGGCAGCAGTATGACGAGGCGGATCGAAATCTCGGCCGGCTGATGCGCGAAGGGCCGGGGAGCGTGAAGACAGCGTAATGGCGACTCGTAAAAGACTTGAATGACCGAAACCGCCACCGATTACCGCCGCTACCTCGAACCCCGCACCCTGGCGCGGATTTCATCGCTGGATTTGCGCGCCCGGTTGATAGTCGAAGGCCTCATGTCCGGCATGCACCGTTCGCCGTATCAGGGCATTTCGGTGGAGTTCGCCCAACATCGGCCTTATGTGGCTGGTGATGACATCCGCCATGTCGATTGGAAAGTCTTCGGCCGCAACGACAAAATTTATTTGAAGCAGTACCAGGAGGAAACCAATCTGCAATTGGTCCTGGTGGTGGATGCGAGCGAATCAATGGGATTCGGCTCGATCGGCTCGGGTGCGGAAAGTTGGAGCAAATACGATCATGCCACCGCCGTCGCTGGGTCGCTGGCTTATATGGCGATCCGTCAGCAGGATTCGGTGGGGCTGGCGATTTTCGACCAGGTGCTGAGCCGATTTTTCAAGCCGAGCAATTTGCCGGCCCAATGGAAAGTAGTGGTGCAGGAACTGCAGCAGGTGCCGCGCTGGAACAAAACCAACACGGGAAAAATACTCGATCAAATTGCCGAGCGGCTGAACCATCGCAGCTTGATCGTGATCCTGTCCGATTTTTTCGACAATCTCGAAAGCATCCAAAAGGGTCTGCGCCGGCTGCGATATAAAAAACACGAAGTCATCATGTTTCAGGTGCTCGATCCGCAGGAAATCGAATTTCCTTTTGAGGATGTCACGCTTTTTCATGGCCTGGAAGAATTGGGCGAATTGCTCACCGAGCCGCGTTCGCTGCGGGACGGATATTTAAAACAGTTGGCTGATTCGACGGAAAGTCTGAAAAAGATTTGCCGCGGGATGCAGATCGATTTCACCCGGCTCAATAGCGGCCAGCCGCTCGACGTGGCCTTGAGCGGATTCCTGGCGACACGGGCCGCCACCATCAAATGAACCGTTTGCGGATGTGTTAGCAGATGTCAAACGCCGCTTTCACTTGCAGTGATATGACCGCCGGCAACTTGCTGGGCATGGCGTTTGTGTCGCCATGGTTTCTCGGTGCCGGGGCGATGCTGACATCAGTGCCGATTCTGATCCACCTGCTGAACCGCCGGCGATTCAAGGTCGTCAAATGGGCGGCGATGGAATATCTGCTGGCGGCGATGCGGAAAAATCGGCGGCGGTTGAAATTCGAGCAATGGATGCTGCTGGCGATCCGTTGTGCCGTGCTGCTGCTGCTTGGATTGGCCTTGGCGCGTCCGCTGTCGTGCAACAACAATTCACTGGCCGCCATCGCCGGGCAGCGCAACGGGCTGCATGTCCTGGTGATCGACAACAGTTATTCGATGGCCTACGAAGCGGATCGCGGCGGCACTTCCAAGACTCATCTCGACCAGGCCAAACTCATCGCCCGGACACTGGCGGATCGCATCCTCAGCGGTGGCGAATCGGTAGCGATTGTCACCGCCGGTCATCCCGCCGTCGCGGTGATCGCTAAGCCGACGTATGAGCCCGACGCAGCCCACATCGCCATCGACGGCATCGAACAATCCTACGGCGGCACCGATCTAGCCGAAGCCCTCGACAAAGCCGTGCAGATCGCGCGTGACGAAACCAAGCAACCCAGCAAAACGCTTTATCTCATCACCGATGGCACGCGCAGTTCCATGGAGGGTCCGCAAGGCGAAGCGCTGAAAAACGCCGCCCAGCAGGTCGCCGCCGAGTTCGGCGATGCCGATCATGTCCAGCTTTTTGATCTCGGCCGGGCGGATCAGTGGAACCAGGCGGTGCTCAATGTTCAGCCGCAGGAGAATTTGCTCACAACCAAATCCATGGTTGATTTCGCGGCGACGGCTCGAAGTTACGGCAATGCTTCGGGATCATCCGTGCAGTGGCAAATCGATGAGCGAACCGTCGGCGGCGGCGATGTGAAGCTCAACGAAAGTTCCCCGCCTCTGCTGCTGAACAATCAGATCATTCACAATAGCGGCCCGCACGTGATTACTGCTTCGCTGCTGAGCGATGATCGGCTGCACATTGATGACAGCCGCAGTCGGGTGGTGAATGTGGCGTCGCAGGTGCCGGTGCTGGTGGTGGCCGGCGAACGCAGCTCCAAAACCGATTCGAGTGTCTTTGTCGAAAACGCCATCAGCCCGCCCGCCGCCGCGGCCGAAATCGGCGGGGCGAAAACCAACAGCGCATTGGTCGCCCTTGTCATCGGCGATCAGGATTTGTCCGACCGTGAAACACTCGGCCAATATCGTGCGGTGCTTCTGGTGAATGTCGGGCATATCTCCGATTCGGTGGCCGATCAATTAAATACCTATGTTGAAAGCGGCGGGGTGCTTGTGCTGTTCATGGGCCCGAAGGTCGACGGCGATGATTACAACCGCGTGCTATTGAATGACAAGCGGCATCTGCTCCCCGGCAAGCTCGTTGAAAAAATGAACGCCGCAGCGGCCAATGTCGAGGCGTTTCATTTTGATTTTAAGCCCGACGGCAATCTGCCGGTTTACCTGAAAGTTTTCCAAGGCAACGCCAACTCGGGGCTGAATACCTGGTCCATTTCGCAATACTGGCGGCTGATTATCACCGATCCGACCGCCCAGCGTGTGCTCGATTATGTGAGCACCGCCCGGCACACCGCCGCCACGCAACCGGCGGCCGATCCGGCGATCACGGTGCATACCGTCGGCAAGGGGCACGTCGTGTTTTTCTCCACCGCCGGCGATCCGCAATGGTCGGCCTTACCCGGACATCCAAATTTTTTGCCCTTGATTCAGGAACTGATTACCAACAGCACCGATCCCGGCGACGGGTGGATGAATCTGACGGTCGGCGAATCGGTCCAGACACCGGCGGAATTGCAGTTGAGCGGCACTGTGTCACTAACGGATGCGACGCAGCGTGAGATTCCCCTCGCTGCGGTGCAAACCGCCGACGGCCAGACTTTTTATCACAGCCAGCCGCTCGGCAAGCCCGGCGTTTATCAGTTGCGGACCGGCACGCAAACTTATCCGATTGCGGTCAATGTTCCGCCGGATGAAGCGGATGTGCGGACTTTGTCGCCGGAGGCAATTCGCAAAGCGATGGGAGACATCAACCTGACACTGCACGGCGATCAAGTGCCGGCCATGGAAGCGGCTGGCCTGCAGCAAGGCCGGGATTTTGGATGGTCCGTCATGGTGCTGGTGCTGGCGGCTGTGGCGATGGAATGTTTTTTGGCGATGAAGTTTGGCCATTATCGCCGGGTGGCGAAATCGCCAACACCGGTTTGAACGAAACAGAGACTTGATGCATCGATTGCTGGAAATCCTGCTGGGGCTGAGCAAAGGCTTTCTGTCGCGCGACGGTGAGTTGCAGTGGCATTTCAGTCCGGTGTGGCCGCAAAAGGCGGCGCTGAATCTTGGTGGATTCAATTGGGCGCTGGCCATTGCGGCGGTGGTGCTGGCCGTGCGACTTTATATGCCGATTACGCAGCGGAAATGGTCCGGCAAAACCCGTGTGGTGCTGTGGACTGTGGTGTGGCTGATGCTGATGGCCGTGGCCGGCGGCAACGCGGCGTGGAATGCGTTGCTGATCGCCGCGGCGGCCTGCCTGGTGGTTTTTGTTTATCGCCGGGAGGGGAATTCAACTTCCGGCCGGCTGATGCTCGGTGGCGTTCGCATGGCGCTCCTGTTGTTCATCGTGGCTATGCTCAATCGGCCAGTGGTGACGCTGGTGGAAAGCCTCAATGAGCCATCCGTGCTGGCGATCGTCATTGACGATACGGCCAGCATGCAGGTGAAAGATGTGCAGGATTCAGCCGACAAACCGCTGGCCCGGTTCGAAGCGGTTCAGCAGTTATTGACGGGGAGCGATGCGGCGTTGCTGGCGGATTTGGCCAAGACGCACATCTTAAAGGTTTACCATTTTTCCAGCACCAGCGACCAAACCGCCGCCGAGCCGATCGCCTCGATCGACGGCCAGGCCGATCCCGGCGGTGCAAAGCCGGCGGATGTGCAGGCAGCGGTGCAGGGTATTCGGGCGCTGCAACCGGAGGGCCGCAGCACGCAGGTGATTTCGACGGTGCGCAGTGTCCTGGAAAATCTCCAGGGCCAGCGCGTGGCCGGAGTGGTGGTGCTGACCGACGGACGCGACAATCCGCTGGAAAATATGTCGGGGGCTTTGGCGGCTGTGAAAAATTTTGGCGTGCGGGTTTATCCGGTGGTGGTCGGGGCGGATCGCGCTCCCCGCAGTTTTCAGGTGCAGGATGTCAGCGTCGAGGATACCGCTTTCAAGGGGGATATCGTCAGTGTCAAAGCGACCGTCCGGGCCACGGGTTATCCGCCGGGGCATATCGAACATTTAACGTTGATCGACACCAAGCGCAACGGTCCACTGCTGGATAGCGAAGGCCAGCCGGTGACGCGCGATGTAACATTGGACGGGGATAAGCCGCAGGAAGTGGAGATGTTGTTCAAGGCGGACAAGGTGGGACCGCTGGAGGTGACGGTGCAAGTCGCCGGGCCGGGCAGCGAGCTGAAAAAGTCCGATCCACCGCGCGAGCCGGTGGATGTGCTCGACGCCAAGATCAATGTTTTTTACGCCGAGGGATATCCGCGCTGGGAATATCGGTACATCAAAAATGAAATGATCCGCGAGCCGACGATCAATTTGAGCTGTTATCTCCAGTCGGCCGACACAGGTTTTGTGCAGGAGCACAGCAAAATCGACGAGTCGCAGAACCTCAAATATTTTCCATTCCGGGAATTCCCGACATCCATCGAGCAACTGCAGGAATGCGATGTCGTGCTGTTCGGCGATGTCGATGTACAGCGGTTGAGTGATGCGCAGTTGCAGCTCGTGCGGCAATTCGTGGAACAATTCGCCGGCGGTTTTGGGATGATCGCCGGTTCGCAGTGGTCGCCGCAGGCGTATCGCAACACGCCGCTGCAGGATCTGCTGCCGGTGAATATCACCGATGTGCAGAGCGACGACATGCAGACGATCACCCAGGGTTTTCGGCCGCACATCACCCCGGATGGGGAGCGGTCGAACATTTTCCGTTTCTTTCCGTCGCTGCAGACGAATCGGCAATATCTGGCGGACCGGATTCAGCCGATCTTCTGGTATTACCGGGGCGTGGTGCCCAAGCCGATCACGCAGGTGTTGGCGGAACATCCGACCGACACGCTGCCGGATGGTCGCAAAGCCCCGCTGCTGGTGACCGGAAACTTCGGCGGCAACACGCTGTTCTCGGCGATCGACGAATCCTGGCGATGGCGCTTCTACACCGGCGAATCGGTCTTCAACACCTTTTGGGTGCAGCAACTGCGTTACCTGGCCAAGGGAAAAAAAATCGGTTCCCGGGAAATGACGTTTTCCAGTCCGCGTTATACCTATGAAATCGGCGAGCGCGTGGAGTTGAACCTGCATATTCGCAATCGCAAATTGCTTCAGCAACTTCCCGAGCAGTTGAGCGTCGAAATTACCGATGCCAAGGGCAATGTGATTCGCCGGGAGAATCTGGTGCGGCAACAAAATCAGCCGGATACGTATCGGGCCCAGTTCACCGCCGAGCGCACCGGCGAATTTGCCGCTCGATTGCCGCCGATCACGGCCCAGGCGAAATCGCTGAACGTGCCGATTTCGATCAGTGCGCCGCAGCGGGAATTGGATGAACCGCAGGCGGATCGGAGTTTGCTCAGCCGGTTGGCGTCGGTGACCAGCGCGTTGCTCCCGGGCCAAAAAGAGCCGCGGTTGATCGAATTGGCCACAGCCCGGGCGGATATGCTGGCTATTCCGTCGGCGGCACAGAGTATTCCGCGTTTTTCGGACGCCCCCCTGTGGGATGCCCCGCTGGCGATGCTGATTTTTGTGCTTTTGATTTCAAGTGAGTGGATATTGCGTAAGATGTTTGGAATGTTGTGATATCCAGCCGCCCGTTGGCCAGCGGGATGGCTGCGATCGCTGCAAGGAGCTGCCATGCCTCCGACCTTGCTGATGGATTCGTTGTACGGGGTTCGCCGGCGGGTGAAGACGCTGAGTGTGATCTTCGGCGTCGGCATTGTCGTAGCCTGCGCGGCGGCGACGCTGCTGACGGCGGTGTTTCTCGATTGGTGCTTCGATCTGCCCCCAGTGCCGCGGCTACTGTTTCTTGGTTGCGGGGTGGGCGTCATCGGTTGGGCGGCATATCAATGGATCATTCGGCCCGCTTTGGCGCGGCTGAGTCTCGGTGAAATCGCAGGCCGCCTCGAAGGGGCGTTTCCCGAATTCTCCGACCGATTGCGCAGCACCGTCAATTTCGTAAACGGCGATGTTCCCGGTTCCGCGGCGATGAAAAACCGCGTCATTACCGAAGCCACGCAAATGGCCCAGCGGGTTGACCTTTCATCGGCGCTGGTTGTGCGGCCGGTGATTTATTCCGCAGGTGGAGCGATTGCGGCGATTCTGGTCGTCGTGATGCTGGCCGTCTTGCTGGGCAGTGAATATGTGCTGCCGGCGTTTCACCGTTTGATAAATCCTTTTGATGATCAGCCGTGGCCCAAGCGGGTGAAGATCGATCCCGCAGCCATACCCAGCCGCATTCCTGTCGGAAGCAAAATCAATTTGTCCATGCGGCTTACAAAAGGGGACAAACCCTCGGCCCATGCGCTGGTGTCGTATCAATCCGATGACGGCCCCGTGCAATTGCTGAACATGACCCGCCAGCCGGATGGCAGTTACACCGCTTCGCTGGATGCGCGCGGCACATCGCTCAAGGTTTCCATGAAAAGCGGCGACGATGAAACCAAGCCGGTGGCCATCACCGTGGTGCCGCGCCTGGCGATTGGGAGCGTCGCATTGATGGTGACGCCGCCCAAGTACGCCAAGATGGATGCGTTCAAAGTCGATCTGAGCAGCAAGCCGGCCATGATTACTTTTGGGTCGGATGTGGCGCTGCGCATTGCCTTCAACAAGCCGCTCGATGCCGACAAGCCGGTGACGCTGGAAAGCCTGAGCAAGGATGAACCGCTACCGAAGATGCAGTGGAATCGCGGCGAAGCGCATTTGCCGATCGCTGCCTGGAATGCCAGGCAATCGGTGCGCTTCCGCATTCATGCCACGGATGTGGATGGGTTTGAGAACACGGCCCTGGAAGAATTTGAAATCCTCGTGCAGCCCGATCAGATGCCGCGCGTGGCGATTGAGAAGCCGACCGATCGGTTGGCCGTTTCACCGCAGGCAACGGTGCGGCTGCAAATCCGGGCTGAGGATGATTTTGATATTCAGTCCATGAAATTGATCGCCAACCGCACGGCCCGGTCCGACAAATCGACCACGCAGCCGGCGACGGATCATTGGGAAATTCCCCTGGCCAATTGGCAGCGGTTGGACCGCACGGATGAGTTTCAGCCGTTTCGGTTGAATTATGCCTGGGAATTGTCGGACCTGAAGGACGCCAAGTTGCAGCCCGGCGATGCGATGGAATATTACGTGCAGGTCCGGGACAACTTTGATCTCGATGGCGTGACGCATCCGCCAGTGGATAGCCGTCGGCTGGAGCTGCAGGTCGTCAGTCCCAAGGATATCGAGAACAACGCCATCAATGCCCTGCGGCAAATCGGCGAGGAAGTGCAACAGGCGCAGAACACGCAGCGGAATATCCGTGAAGCGACCAAGCAGTTGCAGGATGACACCAAGAACAAGCCGGCCATGGACAAGGCGGATAAGGAAGTAGCCGAGCAGCGCATCGGCGACCAGAGCACGTTGGCATCCCAAACACGCAGCATTGCCCAGCGGGTCGATCAGATTCACCAGAATCTCGAAGATAACAAAACGCCGGACCAGGAATTGAAAGATTTGGCCGCCGATGTGAAGGACAATCTGCAGCGCGCCGCCGAACAGCCGATGCAGCAGGCGACCGACAAAATCGCCCAGGCCTCCCGTTCACCGCAGCAAAATCAGGCCGATCGCAACCAATCCCTTGCCGACGCCCAGGCGAATCAGCAGGCGGCGTCGGATCAATTACAGCAGGCCATGGAGCGGATGAAGAACATCGGGTCGCTTTCCAAGGCGATCGAATCGATCCGCAAACTGCTCGAGGATCAGCAGCGAGTCAGCGCCGATTCGGTGAAAATCGGCCATGACAATCTCGGCAAAACGCCGCAGGAGATGGACAAGGAATCGCAGGAGAAATTGCAGAAGAATTCCAATGAACAAACGGAATTGGCTCAGCGGACGCAAAAGGCGGCGGAGGATTTGCAGAAGACCGCCGATCAATTATCGCACAGTGATAAAGATACCGCCGATGCGATGAAGCAGGCCGCGGAAACCAGCCAGTCGCAGCAGGTGCCGCAGAAGCAGCAGAACGCCTCACAGCAATTGCAGCAGAATCAGCAGGCCGATGCGCAGAATAATCAAAAGCAGGCAGAGCTGGGGCTGCAGATGATGCTCGACACACTGCGGGAAGCGGAGCGGCGGAAGCTGGAAACGCTTAACAAACAGCTCGACACGGTGATTCAAGCGGTGGCGAATCTGGTTCGCCAGCAGGCGGGCCATAACATTGATAATCTGCTGGTCCAGGGAGCTGCCAAGGCCAAGCTCCTGACCGATGCGCTGCTCGCTGCTGCCGAGCGGGTGCGGGATCATTTGCCCCCGCCGCCGACGGCTCCGGAGCAGACCGGGTTGCAGGAACAGACTGCCCGCAACACCACCGATGTGCTCAAGCAGGTGAGCGATTTAACTGGCGCTGCCGAAGCCGCCGCCAGCTTGAATCGGGCGTCGGTGAAGATGGGTTATGCCATTGTGAATCTGCGCGACGGCAAGCTCCCCGATGCGTACGATCCGCACCAGGCCGAAGCCCTGTCGTCCTTGCAGGCGGCCTTGGCCCGATTGCAGGAGCAGAAGCAGCAGGTGCAGCAAAAGCTCGATCAGCAGCGCAAGGAACAAATCCGCGAGGCGTACATCAAAGTTCGCCAGGAGCAGGCCAAGATCAATGATCGGACCACCCGGATCGAAACCGCGCGGCAGCCGGATGGAACGCTCAAGCATGCGGATCGGATTGATCTGGGTCAATTGCCGGGCGAACAGGGGAAGCTTGCGGCGCGGCTCAAGGAACTGGAAGAAGATTTGGCCGGCATCAGCATCGTTTATCAGTGGGCCAACAAAGACATCGTCAGTTCCATGAACGAGGTGAAAGACGATCTGGCCAAACCGCTTACGGGGATCGCCACCCAAGCCGAGCAAAAGCGCGTGGTCGAACAATTGCAGGCGATGATCGATAACCTGGCGATCAAGCCTCCCGAACCGCCGAAATTTGCCCAGAAAGAAAACGGCGGCGGTGGTGGCGGCAGTGGACAGCCCAAAGCGAAGCTTCCCACTGAAGCCGAGCTCCGGTTGCTGAAGGATTTGCAGGTTGCCATCAACAAATCCACGCGGACGATCAATGCCGCCGGCCATCCTAAGGATAACAAAGAAAAATTGGTCGCCCTCGGCAATCGTCAAGGCGAGTTCCGCGGCTTGCTCGATCAACTGCTGAAAAAAGGCGGCGGTGCGGGATTGCCCAAGCCTCCGGATAAGGCGGATATGCTGCCCGAGGAAGCGGGCAAGGAGCAGATGGAGGATGACGAGCTGGCCAAGAATTTGCTGGAAGATAAACCCGCGGAAGACAAAGCGACAAAAGATATCGGCCTGGTCGGCGATCGCATGGCCCGATCACAGCAGCGGCTCGCGGAAAAATATGATCCCGGCATTACGACGCAGAAGATTCAAGAGCGCATCGTCAAGAACATGGACGATTTGATCGAAGAAGCCCGCCAGCAACAGCAGCAGATGGCCAGCGGATCGCAGCCCGGCCAGCCAAAGCAAGGTCCACCGAAACCGGATCAGGGCAATGCCCAAGCCAATAATCAGGGACAAAAGCAAGGCACAAGCCAATTGAATCACGCGCAAAAACCCGCGGCCAATGATCGGGCCAGCGCCGGCAATGAAAACGGCGCCGATCTGAGCAAACAGTTGAAGGAGACCGCGGATAATTGGGGAGCCATCAGTCCCCGGTTGCACGATGCGGTGATCGAAGGGGCCAACGAAAAGGTGCCGGATAAATATCGCTCGCTGGTGGAGGATTATTATCGTTCGCTGGCCACTAAGGCGACGGAGAAACAGTGATGTCTCGTCGTCGCCGGCATGTTGTAGGCCGCTGTGCCGCCGCCGCGTTGTTGCTGCTGGCGAGCGGGATCGGGCCGGCCGTCGCCGATGACGGTGTGAGGCCGACCGATCACGACAAGATTGCCGGCCGCCCCAACCAGGTGCGCGGCGATGAAATCACGCCGAACCAGGTCAAGGCAGTCACCGCAGGATTGGATTGGCTGGCCAAAGCGCAGGCTCCCGACGGCAGCTACACCCGGGGAAACAGCGGCGTCGCCATCACGAGCGTGGCCGGGATCGCCTTCATGGCCGCCGGGAATTTGCCGGGCCGCGGAAAATATGGGGACAACGTCACCAAGTGCGTCAAATATGTTTGTGATTCATCGCAGGAATCGGGCCTGATCTCGGCGGATAATTCGCACGGGCCGATGTACGGGCATGGATTTGCCACGCTGTTTCTCGGCGAGGTCTACGGCATGTCGGGCGATGAACAGGTGAAAGAGAAACTTCAGATGGCCGTGCGTCTGATCGAGCGCACGCAAAATAAAGAGGGGGGCTGGCGCTATCAGCCGGTGCCGTATGACGCTGATATTTCCGTCACCATCTGCCAGGTGATGGGGCTGCGCGCGGCTCGTGATGCGGGGTTGAAGGTCGAGAAGGATGTCATCGACAAGGCGATTGAATACGTTCGCCGGTGTCAGAATCCCGACGGTGGTTTCAGCTATGTCGCGGGCCAGGGCAGCGGCAGCGGTTTTGCCCGCAGCGCGGCGGGGGTGGCGTCGCTCTATTACGCCGGTATCTTTGAAGGAAATGAACTCAAGCGCGGCCTCGATTACATCAAACAATACACGCCGGGCAAAGGCCAGGCTCCCGAAATCGAGGGGCATTATTACTATGGAAATTATTACGCTGTGCAGGCAATGTTCCTAGCCGGCGGCGATTACTGGGGGAATTGGTATCCGGCCATCCGCGATCAGTTGATTGCCCGCCAGGGGTCGGACGGAAGCTGGCAGGGCGATGTCAGTCCTGAATACGCCACTTCGCTGGCGCTGATTATTTTGCAGATGCCCAATCGCTATCTGCCGGTGTTTAACGGCAAGGGGCCGGGCAGTTGAAATCATCAGTCGGCAATATTTTCCGGATCGCGCTTCTGTTGTTGGCCGCGTTGCCAGCGCGATATCTTTTCGCGCAGCCTCCGCAATGGATGCTGATGACGGCGGGATTCGACCGCCAGCAGATCACCGTCAGCGAAATCGATCACGCCAATCTCATTTTCACCCAGCATGGCAAACCGATGACCATCGGCCTGGATCAAGTATTACGATTGGATCGACAGGATATTTCCCCGACCACCAGCGGGTCGTGGCAGCTTCGGCTCGTTGATGGGGATCGCATCTTCGGCCAATGCGGCGATCTGCAAAACGATTCGCTTAAATGGACCAATCCCATGCTTGCCGAGTTGAAATTCCCCATCGATCAAGTGCAAGCCATGATGCGCGGCGCCGATGTTCCCGGCCTCGGTGAGGTGCGGAAGGAAGACCGCATCGTTCTGGCCAATCACGATCAGGTGAGCGGCGTCGTCGCCGGGATCAGTGAGGGAAAAGTCTCGATCCAGGCAAATTCGCAAACCACGGCAATTCCGCTGAACAACACTGATGCAGTTCTATTCGCATCGGTCTCCGCCGCCCAAAAGCCGCCCACGGAGGCGTACCGCATCGTGCTCCGCGACCAATCAAGGGTCACCGTCCACGGTTTGTCGCTCAAAACGGGTCGGCTCATCGCGCAATTCCCCGGCTCCAGTGAACAGCGGTCCGTCAACTTCGATGATGTCCTGTCGATCGAACACATCAATGGCCCGGTCAGTTGGCTGTCGGACCGGATCCCGATCACCAGCGAGCAGGCGGCGTTCGCTTCCGATTTGTCGTATCCCGCACAAATGGATCGAAACGTTTTCGGCGGCCCGCTGCGGTTCGAGGCCGAGACATTTACCAAAGGCATCGGCGTGCATGCCAATTCCAAGCTGACGTTCGCGCTGGACGGTTCTTATCGCATCTTCCGCACCCGCTATGCCATCGACACCAATGGCGATTGCGGCAAAGCCGATGTTACGGTCCGAGTCCTGCTCGATGGCAAGCCTGTGCATGTGCAAGAGCATGTGAAGGCGTATCATTTGTCGCCTGTATTGAGTGTCGATCTGGCAAATTGCAAGACGTTGACGCTGGAAGTGACCGCCGGGGCAGCGACGGACACGCAGGATCGGCTTGATTGGTTGGAGGCGGCCTTGGTGCGGGAGGCGCCGGCGGGGCACCGCAATGACGGATTATCTCCTACAACCGGAACCACTAGCCCGTCGTAGTAACAGTCGGTGGGCGCCAAGCCAGGATCGGCACGCGGCGGCGCTGCCCTTGACGATATGATCGGCGATCAATAAAGGTAATATCATGTTGTACGGTTGGCGAGCAACGGTGGCTATCTGGTTGATGGCGGCGATGACGGCCGGCGGAGTGGTTCAGCGCGCGGTCGCCCAGGGGGTGCTCGATTCTACCAGTTCAAATCTCCCCAATTCACCGCTTTTGCCTGGCGATGCCGAGCGCAATCGCAAGCTGCATATCGGACTGGATCAAACGACACCGCATGCTTTTGAGCCGATTTATCTGGTGCTGACGGCTGAGCATTTTTTGCCCGATACGATGCCCGAGGTCATGGTCGCTAAAGATAACGGGAATTGGCAGCCGGTGACTATTTCCGACAAGGCATGGACCAGATCGGAAGCCCCCGGCCCCCTGCCCCGGCTGGGAGTTCTACTGCAACTTAAATCATCGACCGGTCTTGCGCGGGACTATCTTTTCCCGACGGCGGGGGAATATCGGCTGCTGGTGAAGATGGGCCCCGACAGCACCACGCTGACGCTTCATGTGCAAGATCCCGAGCTCGGCGAGCAAGAGGCATGGGACACCCTGGGCACGTTGGTCTCCAGCATCATGACCAATGATATCGACGATCAGCCTGGGCAGGCGGTGGTGGACGGTTGCGGAGTTATCACCCGGCGATTTCCGCGGTCCATTTGCGCGCGGTATTGCAAGGCGTATCTGGACATTTCCCGGTTCAAGCTGATGTTCGATCAGAGCGGCAAAACCGGCGGAGTGTCGGCCTACGGTCAGGTGTCCGCCGACCTGGCGAAGGACAACGAGAACTTTCACGGCACTTTCTTCGGCGAGCTGACCGGGTTTTATACGTCGTACGCCATCGGTTTGACGCATAAATTCGATGATCTTATGAAAACTGCCGAGGCCGTGACCACCCATTACACGCCCTATAGCGAGGCCCTGCAGGGGATGAGAATGGAAGTGCTTCTGCACCGGATGCCCAAGGTCATTCCCGTCGATCCCGGCCAACTTCCCAGCACCCGGCCCGCCGCAAGGCCGTAAAACACGCGCCCCAAATTCCCGCAACAAATCATGGATTTTGACGGTAATGACGATGCACCCTGCGCGTCGTTTTACGGGCAACAGGGCTTACGCACACATGGAGGTTTTTTCAGCGTGATCGGCCGCACCCTTGTTATCCTGGCGATCAGTAATGTTTTGGCGGCGATGACCTGCGCTCAGGACCGCGGCGCAGACCCGGCCGGCGCGCGCTTCTTTGAATTGCATATCCGCCCCTTGCTGGCGGACAGCTGCCTGAAATGCCACGGCGCCGATCCCTCAAAAATCAAGGGCAATCTCGATTTGACCACCCGAAGTGGGATGCTGCGCGGCGGCGATGATGGACCGGCGATTGATCTGAATCATCCAGCCGATAGTTTGCTCTTGAAAATGGTCAATTATGTGGATGCCGATCATCAAATGCCGCCGAAAAAAAAGCTGCCTGCAGACAAGATTGCACTGCTGACGCAGTGGGTGGCTATGGGAGCGCCTTGGACCACGGATGCCAAGGACTCCCCGGCGGCGGTGCAGGTAGATCCGAAAAACTATTGGGCATATCAAACGCCCAAGCGACCGGCGATCCCGACCGTTGCAGGTAACGGATGGGCGCGCAATCCGATCGACGCCTTTTTGCTCGCCGGCCTGCAAGCCAATGGTCTAAAGCCAAACGGTCCGGCCGATCGTGTCACCCTCATCCGCCGGGCGACTTACGATTTGATTGGCCTGCCGCCCACGCAGCAGGAGATCGCCGCATTTCTCAACGATCAATCGCCCGATGCCTGGGAAAAAGTGATTGATCGTTTGCTGGCCAGTCCTCACTACGGAGAAAAATGGGGCCGTCACTGGCTTGATCTCGTCGGATTCGCCGAAACCAACGGCTACGAGCGCGACGCCGACAAACCCAACGCCTGGCGCTATCGGGATTACGTCATCCGCTCTTTCAATCAGAACAAGCCTTATGACCGCTTTATCAAAGAGCAGCTTGCCGGCGACGAAATATCGCCGCGCACGCCGGATTGCATCATCGCCACCGGCTATTACCGCCTGGGTATCTGGGACGACGAACCGGCCGACAAGGAGCTGGCCCGTTACGACGTGCTGGATGGAATCGTCGGTACGACATCGCAGGTGATGCTTGGCATGAGCATGAATTGTGCTCGCTGCCACAATCACAAGCGCGATCCGATTCCGCAGGAGGATTACTATCGGTTGCTGGCGTTTTTCCATCACGTAACGCCGATGGCCACCAACGGTTCGGCGGTTGAAATGCCGGTGAAATATGAGCCGTCTGTCGAGCCGGCGCTGCAAACCGCTTTGTGCGTCACCGAATCGCCGGAGCATATCGACACCTATGTGCTGGGACGCGGCAATCCTCAGAACAAGACGAATCTGGTCACGCCCGGCTTTCCCAAGGTGCTCGGATTTGCCGATCCGGTGATCACTCCTGATGCGGCGGCGGGAACCAGCGGCCGGCGAACCGCGCTGGCCAACTGGATTGCCTCGGCCGACAATCCGCTGACGGCACGGGTGATGGCCAATCGCATCTGGCAATATCACTTTGGCCGAGGGATTGTGCCGACACCCAACGATTTCGGCCGGCTCGGTGAACTGCCGACCAATCAACCGTTGCTCGATTGGCTCGCCTGTGAATTTTCCGCTCGCCATTGGGACATCAAATCAATGCACAAGCTGATGATGATGTCCAGCAGCTATCAAATGTCCTCCGCGGATGAGCCCACCGCGCTTGCTAAGGACCCAACGAACAACCTTTTCTGGCGGTTCAACATGCGGCGGCTTACGGCCGAGGAAATCCGTGATTCCATTTTGTTTGTCGACGGGACGCTGAATCCGCAAATGGGCGGTCCGAGCGTTTTTCCGGAAATGCCGCCGGCCGTGCTGGCCACGTCATCAAGGCCCTTGGAAGTGTGGGGTCTTTCTTCCCCGCTGCAAGCGGCTCGCCGGAGCATCTATGTGAAGGTGAAGCGATCCCTTCTCTATCCATTGCTTTTCGCTTATGACGCGGCGGATACAGACGCCAGCACTGCCGTGCGTTTCAGCACCACCGTGCCGACGCAGGCGCTGACAATGCTCAACAGCGTCTTTCTCAATCAGCAAGCCGATATCTTCGCCACTAGGCTGGAAAAAACAGATGGCCTCGATGTGGCCAGGCAGATTCAAGACGCGCTGACTGCCGTGACGCAGCACGATCCGCCGGCGATGGATATTGCCCGCGGCGAGCAGTTCGTGCACGACATGCAGCAGCAGGAACACATGAATCAGCACGATGCGCTCAAAGCATTTTGTCTGCTGTCCCTGAATTTGAATGAGTTTGTGTATCTGGATTGAAAGATTGTTTTTATGAACAACGACCAAGCCAAACAGTTTTGCCACCGAACTCGGCGTGAATTTCTATGGCAGGGCGGGGCGAGCTTTGCCACCGTTGCCCTTTCGGCGATGCTCGGCGAGGGTTTTTTTGCCAAGCAGGCGCGCGGTGCGGATGGCGTCACACCCTTTCATCCGCCGCTTTCACCAAAGCCGGCGATTTCCAAACCCAAGGCCAAGAGCGTTATTTTTCTGTTCATGTACGGCGGTCCAAGCCAGGTGGACACCTTCGATTTTAAGCCCAAACTGTATGGCCTGGACGGCCAGACCGTGTCGGTGAAAACTTTTGGCCGGGGCGGCAAGCGCGACGCCAGCCGGGTCGTCGGCCCGAAATGGAATTTCCAGCGTTACGGCCAATGCGGCAAATATATTTCCGATTTGTTTCCGTGCTTAGGCCAGTACGCGGATGACATGGCGTTTATCCATTCCATGACCGCCGATTCGCCGCTGCACGGTTCGGCGATGTTGCAGATGAACACCGGCAAAATTCTTTCCGGCAACCCGTGTCTGGGATCGTGGGTGAATTACGGCTTGGGAAGCGTGAGCCAAAACCTGCCGGGCTTTGTGGTGATGCTGGACAAATCCGGCGGCCCAATCAGCGGGGCAAAGAACTGGTCCAGCGGATACATGCCGGCCACGTATCAGGGCACGGTGCTGCGGCCCACGGGCGAACCGATTTTGGATTTGAAGATGCCATCGGATCACGGCATGACGCCCAGCGCGCAGCGGCGATTGCTGAATACCCTCGAAGCCTATAACCAGGAACACGAGCAAACGCGCGCCGGCAATTCTGATTTAGCCGCCCGCATCGCCAGTTATGAGTTGGCGTACAAGATGCAGCAATATGCGCCGGAAGCGGTGGACTTGAGCAGCGAGCCGGCGCACATCAAGGAACTGTACGGCGTTGACAAGCCGCGAACTCACCAATTCGGCTCCAAATGTCTTTTGGCCCGGCGGCTGGTGGAGCGCGGGGTGCGCTTTGTTCAGCTATATTCCGGTGGCGCCCATGACCAGATCGATGGCAATTGGGACGCCCACGTCGATATCGTTAAGAATCACAGCTACAACGCCGGCAACACCGATCAGCCGATCGCCGCCCTTTTGAAAGATTTGAAGCAGCGCGGATTGCTCGAGGAAACGTTGGTGATCTGGGGCGGAGAATTCGGTCGCCAACCGACCGCTGAAAATGAATCGGGTACCGGCCGCGATCACAATGCATATGGTTTCACGATGTGGATGGCCGGTGGTGGTATCAAGGGGGGCGTCAGTTTCGGTCAAACCGATGAATTGGGCAGCGCGGCCATCGATGGGGCAGTAAAGGTGAAAAACTTACACGCTACCGTCCTGCAATTGCTCGGCTGTGATCCAAATCGCTTGACGTACTTCTTCGGCGGGTTGAATCAGAAACTGGTCGGCGTCGAAGGAGCGGAACCAATCAATCAAATCATCGCCTGATCGGGCAATCTGCGTATCGGACCTACGAGCATCTTCGGTTTTCACTCACGTTGCCCGATAATTTTGCTTCTTGGTGATTTCCAAGATTCCCAATCGAGGCGGAATGGCCGATACTATAATACGTGAACGCGTGTCCGCCGGGATAAGATTGGCGCGCTTTGCGAGGGCATTACGAACGTCTTCCCATGTGGACTGTCTAGGACCTTATGGATCGCCAAACTCTTCCAACGCAATCGGCCCCGGCGCGACCGGGTGTTAAGCCGACATCACCACCGACGCCAAACGATCACGAAGTTCAGCCCGCGCTTGAACCGGCCAAGCGTCCCGCCACCCTCGGCCACGAAACTTCCGGCGATCCGCGGTACTCGTATCACCAGCCGCCGACGGGCAAAAGCCATCTGTGGGTATGGCTTGTCGTCCTCGCGGTGATCGGCGTGGCGGCCTGGTTGGTCGTGCCACGGGTGATCGCCAAACTCCATGCACAGCGCACTGCTTCTGCCGGACAGAATAAAGTACAAATTGTTCCCGTCGTGGCCGAGCCGGTCACGCAGGGCGATATCAATCAGTATTTGTATGAGCCGGGCACCGTCACGCCTTACAGCACCGTGACGGTTCGCACTCGCGTTGATGGCCAGATCATGAAGATTAATTTCACGGAAGGCCAGATGGTCAAGGAGGGCGACCCACTGATTGAGATTGATCCGAGGCCTTACGAAGTTCAGCTCACGCAGGCCCTCGGGCAGTATGTGCGCGATGCGGCGCTGCTGACGGACGCAAAGCTGGATTTACAGCGTTACCAGTCGCTGCTGCCCACGGCAGCCATCGCGCAGCAGCAGATCGATACCCAAAAGGCCCTGGTCGACCAATACGAAGGAACGCTTAAGGCGGATCAGGGCATGATCGACAGTGCGAACCTGAATATTGTCTATTGCCACATTACTTCTCCCATCACGGGGAAGATCGGTCTGCGTTTAGTTGACCTGGGGAATCTGGTGCATGCCACGGATACCACCGGCCTAGTGACCATCACGCAGTTGCAGCCCATCACCGTCGTGTTCACCATTCCGCAGGATCAAATTCCGCATGTGTTTATGCAGCCTAATCGCGGCCAGGGTCTGACCGTGGAAGCCTGGACGCAGGATCGCAGCAAGAAGCTCGCTGCTGGAAAGCTCGATGCCACCGACAGCCAGGTGGATACCACGACGGAAACGCTCAAGCTCAAAGCCTCATTTGACAACAAGGACTTCGCGCTGTTTCCCAACCAGGGCGTGGAAGCCAAGCTGCTGGTGGACACGCTCAAAAACGTCGTGATTGTTCCCCATGTCGCGGTGCAGAATGGGCCGGAATTTGTTTATGCCTTTGTCATCAAAAAGGATGACAAAGGAAACGACATCGCTGACATGCGGCAGATTGTAAGCACGACAACCGAAGGGGACAAAAGCGTCGTGGAAAGTGGCCTGGCTCCCGGCGAAATGGTCGTCACGGATAACATCGATAAGCTGACCCAAAACACGCCGGTGAAGGTGAGGCCGCCGGCGGTCAAGGGCGCAAAAGTGGCGGCCACGCAATCCTCCACGACACAAGGCTCGAGCAAGGCCATGGGTGGCGGACAACACCATAAACCATCCAACAGCGACGCAGCCGGGCCCACGCCAACCACCCAAGAGGCAGCGGAATGAGTCCTTCACGGCCGTTCATCATGCGGCCGGTCGCGACGGTCCTGCTGATGGTCGCGATCCTGCTGGCCGGCGCAGTGGCTTACAACCAACTGCCCGTCTCCGCCCTGCCGGAGGTGGATTATCCCACGATCGAAGTCCAGACTTTTTATCCCGGCGCCGGGCCGGAGGTGATGGCATCATCGGTGACGGCCCCGCTGGAAAAGCAATTCGGACAAGTGCCGGGCCTCAACCAAATGACCTCGACCAGCTCCGAGGATTGCTCGGTCATCACGTTGCAATTCTCGCTGGATTTAAATATCGACGTGGCCGAGCAGGAAGTGCAGGCAGCCATCAATGCCGCAGGCACATATTTGCCCGTAAATCTGCCGAATCCGCCAATCTATGCCAAGACCAATCCGGCCGACACGCCGATTCTCACGCTCGCCCTGACTTCCAAATCCATGCCGCTGCCGAAGGTGGAAGATTTGGCCGACACCCGTTTGGCGCAAAAAATTTCCCAGCTTCCCGGCGTGGGCTTGGTTAGTGTCAGCGGCGGTGAAAAGCCGGCTGTGCGCATTGACGTGAATCCCACGACATTGTCGAACCTGAGTCTGAACCTCGATGACGTGCGTAACGCCATCGCAGCGGCCAACGTGAACGAGGCCAAAGGAAGTCTGCAAGGTTCTCGACAGTCCTACACGATCAACGCCAACGATCAGTTGCTCAGCAGCGACGACTATCGCGCGCTGCTCATTTCGTACAACCGAACGACCGGTGCTCCGATTTGGCTCACCGATATCGCCACCATCACCGACGGCGCTGAAAACGATCGGCTGGCCGCGTGGATGAACGAAGAGCCGGCGGTCATCGTCAACATCCAGCGTCAGCCTGGCGCCAACATTATTGACGTGGTGGACCGGGTAAAGTCACTGCTCGTCCAACTCGAAAGCTCGCTACCGGCGGCCGTTACCCCCGTGCATATTCTCACCGATCGCACGATCACGATCCGTGCTTCAGTCGATGATGTGAAATTCGAACTCGAGCTCACGATCTTCCTGGTCGTGATGGTGATTTTCCTGTTCCTGCGCACCTTCGCCGCCACGGTGATTCCCAGCGTAGCCGTGCCGCTGTCGATCGTCGGAACCTTCGGCGGGATGTATCTGCTGGGTTACAGCCTGAATAACCTGACCCTCATGGCCCTGACGATTTCCACGGGTTTCGTGGTGGATGACGCCATCGTCATGATCGAAAACATCGCCCGGTACATTGAGGCGGGCGATCCGCCGATGGAAGCCGCCCTCAAAGGTGCGGAGCAGATCGGATTCACGATTGTGTCGCTCACGGTCTCGCTGATTGCCGTGCTGATTCCGCTGCTGTTCATGGGCGATATCGTTGGGCGATTGTTCCGGGAATTTGCGATCACCCTCAGCATGACCATTGTCGTCTCGGCGATTGTGTCGTTGACGCTGACGCCGATGATGTGTTCGCGCTTGTTGAAGCACAAACCGGAAAGCTCGCAAGGCCGGCTCTACCGCGTGTCGGATCATGCTTTCAACGCCGTCATCGATTTTTACGGCCGCACGCTGCGATTTGTACTGCGCTTCCAGTTCATCACGCTTCTGGTGGCCATTGCCACGCTGGTTGGAACGATTTATCTCTATGTGATCGTGCCCAAGGGATTCTTCCCGGTGCAGGATACGGGCGTGATTCTCGGTGTCTCCGAAGCGCCGCAGACCGTCTCGTTTGCATCCATGTCCGAGCGGCAGCAGGCGCTGACCAAAGTCATTTTGAAAAATCCCGCGGTCGATAGTCTTTCATCCTTCATCGGCGTCGATGGAACCAACATCACCCCCAACAGCGGCCGCATTCAGATCAATCTCAAACCGTTAGAGCAGCGGAAGATCAACGCCAGTGAAGTGATTCGGCAATTGCAAAATGACCTTCAAAAGGTTGAAGGCATTACCCTCTACATGCAGCCCGTGCAGGACCTGACGGTGGAAGATCGTGTCAGCCGCACGCAGTTTCAATACAGCCTGGAAGACCCGGATTCCAAGGAACTGGCCTATTGGGTGCCCCAGTTTATTAGCAAGTTGCAGACGCTGAAGGAGCTGACCGATGTCGCCAGCGATGAGCAGGACAAAGGTTGGCAGGTGCTGATAAACATCGATCGTGAGGCTGCTTCACGGTTGCAAATCACGCCGCAGAACATTGACGACGCCCTCTATGACGCCTACGGCCAGCGGCAGATCTCCACGATGTACACGCAGCTCAATCAGTACCACGTTATTATGGATGTCCAGCCGCAGTTCCGCATTCGCCCCAAGAATATCGACGACATCCGCATCAAAGCGGCCAATGGCGGTGTCGTGCCGCTGAGCCAACTTGGTCGTATGCAAATCATGGCGGCGCCGCTGTCGATCAACCACCAGGGGCAATTCCCGGCGGTGACCGTCTCATTCAACCTGGCCCCCAATGCGTCGCTGGGTGAGGCCGTGAAAGCGATCGATACTGCCAAAGCGCAAGTCGGCCTTCCGCCGAGCATTTCCGCCAGTTTTCAGGGAACCGCCGCTGCGTTCCAGGCGTCGCTTACCAATGAACCGATTCTTATTCTCGCCGCGCTCATCACCGTCTACATCGTGCTCGGCGTGCTGTACGAAAGTTACATCCATCCGATCACCATCCTTTCCACGCTGCCATCGGCCGGCGTCGGGGCTTGTCTGGCGCTGCTCCTGTGCAATGAGGAATTAAGCGTCGTCGCCCTGATCGGCATCATTCTGCTCATCGGCATCGTGAAGAAAAACGCCATCATGATGATCGACTTCGCACTCGAAGCCGAGCGCGAGCACGGCAAAACCCCCGTCGAGGCGATTTACGAAGCGTGCCTGCTCCGCTTGCGGCCAATCTTAATGACGACCATGGCCGCCATGCTCGGCGGCGTGCCCCTGGCCTTCGGACACGGCGTCGGTTCCGAACTCCGCCGCCCGCTCGGCATCACCATCATCGGCGGCCTGATTTTCAGTCAGGTGCTGACGCTCTACACCACTCCCGTGATTTATCTATATTTCGATAGGCTGGCGGCAAAATTCAGCGGCAAGCCCGGCCACGATTCGCCGCCGCAGCCGCAGGGCAGCGGACCTGGCCCGGTGCCGGCGGGAGCCCAGTTGGAGGGTGCGTGAGCATCTCCACTCCATTTATCCATCGGCCCGTCGCTACCACACTGTTGACATTGGCGATCGCTTTGGCCGGCGCGGTGGCTTACCGGCTCCTGCCCGTGTCACCGATGCCGCAGGTGGATTTCCCGACGATTTCCGTCAGCGCCAGTTTGCCCGGCGCGAGCCCCGACACGATGGCTTCCTCCGTCGCCACCCCGCTGGAACGGCAGTTCGGCCGTATCGCCGGCATCACGGAGATGACTTCCAGCAGCGGCGAGGGTTCCACTTCCGTGACGCTGCAATTTGATCTGAGCCGCAACATCGACGCCGCCGCCCGTGATGTGCAGGCCGCCATCAACGCCGCCCGGGGCCAATTGCCGGCCGATCTTCCGTCCAATCCGACTTATCGAAAAGTGAATCCCGCCGATGCCCCGATTCTGCTGCTGGCCATGACCAGCCACACGCACACCCGCGCCCAGATGTACGATGCGGCCTCGTCCATCCTCTCGCAAAAGCTCTCGCAAATCGAAGGCGTCGGCCAGGTGACGGTCGGCGGAGGCGCTCTCCCGGCGGTGCGCGTCGAGATTAATCCGATCGCGCTGAACAATATCAACCTGGGACTGGAAGATGTGCGCACCATGCTCACGTCAGTGAACACCAATCGCCCCAAGGGTGAGATCGTGGGCCCCCGCAGCACCTGGGAAGTCAGCACCACCGATCAACTTCTCGACGCCGCCGATTATCAGGACTTGTTGTTGTCCTACGTCAACGGCGCGGCGATACATCTTTCCGACGTGGCCCAGGTGACCAATTCCGTGGAAGACTTATACACCGGGGGTGAAGCCGACGGCCAGGCGGCGATCCTTTTGGTCATTTTCCGCCAGCCGGGAGCCAACATCATCGATACGGTGGATCGCGTCACAGCGGCGGTCCCGCAGCTGAAGGCGGAAATCTCGCCGGCAATCGATCTGAAAGTGGTGATGGACCGAACAACCACCATCCGTGCATCGGTCAGCGATGTTGAAAAGACGCTCCTGATCTCGATTGCGCTGGTCATTCTCGTCGTGTTCGTCTTCCTCCGCGATTGGCGTTCGACCTTTATCCCCAGCGTCGCTGTCCCGATTTCGCTGATCGGCACGTTCGGCGTCATGTACTTGCTGAATTACAGCATCGATAACCTGTCGCTCATGGCCTTGACCATCGCCACGGGATTTGTGGTGGACGATGCAATCGTCGTCATCGAGAACATCACCCGCCATCTGGAGCAGGGCCTTTCGCCAATGGAGGCGACGCTGCTCGGGGCCAAGGAAATTGGCTTCACCGTGCTTTCGATCAGCGTGTCGCTGGTGGCGGTGTTCATTCCGATTCTGATGATGGGCGGAATCGTCGGCCGGCTGTTCCGGGAATTTGCCGTCACGCTATCGGTCGCCATTTTCATCTCAATGGTGATCTCCCTGACCACCACGCCGATGCTGTGCGCCTTGTTGCTCAAGCACCGTGACCAGCAATCACACGGCTGGCTCTACCGCATGAGCGAAAAAGGATTCGATGCCATTTCATGGTTCTATGAAACCACGCTGCGAACGGTATTACGGCACTGGACGATTACCATCCTGATCTGGGTCGCAACCGTCGCCCTGACTATTTACTTATACTTCAAGGTGCCCAAGGGATTTTTCCCGCAGCAGGACACCGGCCGGCTGACCGGTCAAATCATCGCCGATCAGGACATTTCGTTTAAGGAGATGGAGCACTTGCTCAACGTGTACGCCAAAATCGTCAGTGCCGATCCGGCGGTGCAGAGCGTCGAAGCATTCACCGGCGGCGGCGGCGGGCCGGGCGGAGGCACACTCAACAACGCACGCATGTTCGTTTCTCTCAAAGATCTCAGCGTGCGGAAAATGTCCGCAGACGAAGTTATCAAACGCATCAATGGCAAGGCTTCCCAGGTAGCGGGAGCCACCATGGGTTTGCAATCGGTGCAGGATGTGCGCACCGGTGGTCGGCCGTCGGTGTATCAATGGCAATACACGCTTCAGGGAGAGGATTACACCGAACTCGCCGCGTGGGCTCCCAAAATGCTAGCGAAGGTGCAAACGCTAAAGACCCTTGCTGGCGCGATCAGCGATCAACAGGATCATGGCCTCGAAGCGCTGCTGACCTACGATCGCGACACCGCCCAGAAACTGGGGATATCCACCCAGCTCATTGACGACACGCTCTACGATGCGTTCGGCCAGCGGCAGGTTTCCACCTTCTACACCGAGCTTAACCAATATCACGTCGTCATGGAGTTAGATCCTAAATGGGCGGGAAATCCGGACGCATTGTCTCTGGTTTACCTGCAAATACCTGGCGGCCAGCGGATTCCGCTGAGCACTTTCGCCAAGTTTTCTCAGGGCACCACGCCGCTATCCATCCCACATCAGGGAACGTATCCAGCCATCACTATCTCATTTAATCTGGCGCCCGGGTCTTCTCTGAGTACCGTCGAGGACCAAATCGAGCAGGCCGCGCGCGATTTGGGTTTACCGACGAGCATTCACGGCAAATTTGCGGGAACCGCTCAGGCCTATCAGGATGCGCAGAAAGGCGAGTTGCTGTTAATCATCGCCGCCCTCGTCACGGTCTACATCGTGCTCGGCATCCTGTACGAAAGTTACATCCATCCCATCACCATCCTCTCCACGCTTCCATCAGCCGGCGTCGGAGCGCTGCTGGCGCTTTTGCTCACCGACACCGACCTGAGCGTGATCGCCATGATCGGCATCATCCTGCTCATCGGCATCGTGAAAAAGAACGCCATCATGATGATCGATTTCGCTCTGGATGCCGAGCGCCATCGCGGCCTGCCGCCGGAACAGGCGATTTTTGAAGCCAGTCTGCTGCGTTTTCGCCCGATCACCATGACCACCATGGCCGCGCTGCTCGGTGGCGTGCCGCTGGCGATGGGCCACTTGCCGCTCATGGGCGCCGGCAACGGAGCCGAACTCCGCAAACCACTCGGCATCGCCATCGTCGGCGGACTGATTTTCAGCCAGGCGTTAACGCTCTACACCACGCCCGTGATTTACCTTTGCATGGACCGTTTGCGGCTGCGATTGGAATCGCTTCGCCAGAGCCTATTCTCCTCCGCCTCCCAGCCGCAACTTCTTCCCGCTCAAAATCCTTAATGCTTATTGTCCATTATGACGGGAAAACTCGGTGATTCCTTTCGCTTCGCTGTCGCCGCCCAGATCAGCAAGGCGACATATCCAACGCCAAGAGCTCCGCCACTTTTTAGCGGCCAAGCCGGCGCCTCGCTGTTGTCCTTCGGATCGTAATAGCCGCTGTTGACGCGCGTTTGTTTTTCGCTCGACCATTTGTTCTGCTCGAGGATGGTGTTAACGACCACTCCGATCGCTACGATTGCCCAGAGCGCTGTCATCGCCAAAAGTGCCTCACCGCTTTTATGTCGCCGCAGCGAACCGACCAGCAGCGGAACTAGCGCCAGCACCGCGATCAAGGCGATGACGCCGATGCAGATCAAAGGAACCATCAACGAGGTATCTGAGCCTCCCGTATTCTCGGCAACGCTCAACGTGAAAAGCATGAATCCATTTTAAGCATCTCCAATAAATGGCAATCCCGGCGATTACCAACAACAACCGTTTTTTTCGTGTAGCCGCGAGCTTGCTCGCGCTGTGGCCATACAATATCCACTAACCATGCCCCCCGACCTGACATCCTTGGAATACGCACCGATCGCCCCGTCGCGCAATCTCGGTCCAAAACTCCGCCGAATATTTCGCTGGCTGGCCGCCCTCTCTCTGCTCGCCGCGGCGGCGATCTGGGGACCGGCGGTGGTCATGCAAATGTGGTTTCTGCACGGCCAGCGGCTTTGCCTTAACTTCTCGTTGCCCAGCGGAACGGTCGTGTACGCCAATGATCCGCATGATGCCAAGCCGCTGCTCGACTCCGGATACACGCCGGTTGCGAACGTAATCGGCCAGGCATTCGGCCCCGGCATGTTGACCACCGGCCCAGCCGCCCCTTCCGCGGGTTACACGATGCCGCCGCTTGGCATGGTCGATGAGGACAGAATCGGTTCCTACGCTACTTTCGCCGGCGCCTTGCGGAAAATCGAAATCGCCAACGCCCCATTGCGGACCGGCGCATTTCTACACGGCCTGCACAATCCCAACAGCCCCGACTGCCTCGTCGCCATTCTTTTCATCGAGCGACAAAATCCAGTTAGCTTTCCGCCGGCGGACGATAATCGGCATCTGGAAATCGATGCCCTGGTCTGGCGGACCGCCGGCTGGCAGCCCGAAGAGCGCTTAACTCCCCTCAGCCTCACCACGCTTCCCCTCTCAAGACTCGATAAACACCAAGTCCGCGTTTTCGCCGCGCAACTTGACCCGAAAGACGCCTCGCATTTGATCGTCGCCTACGACATCGACCGAAAGCCGGGAATTATCGACGGTTGGCTCAATCCATCCGACCATGTGCAGCTTCAGATTCGCAACAGTCCCGCGTTGGCCCAGACGCCCGCCCCCGCCGTGCTGCATTAGCTGTTCACGGCGACGGCTTGCTCACAAGCAAATCATCAAACCGAATCGGCGTCGAAGAATAAGTATTGGCCCAGATCGACGCCCGGCCCTTGGGCGCTTCGCCGCTGTCCACAAATTGGATCATCCATTGTGCAGGCTCCGTCCGATCGGCCGGCCACGCCTTGCCTTGCAGCACAGTTTTGCCGCCTTCGGTCGGTCTGGCTTGCAGTTTCAAAATGATCCACGTGCCGGATTTCCAGGATGCAAATGGCAACCGGGCAACCACATCTTCGCCCTTGATCAGTTGCAGTTGACCGGTAGCCGGCATGAGCCAGAGTTTGTATCCGCCGGAATCGCCCAGCCCCGCGCCGAATTCCGGCATCCGCTTGCCGGTTGAAGTGCCATAAACCCGACACTGCACCGCAGCGCTTGATTGACCGTCAGGGCCAAAGAGCAATCCATAACCATCGACCGGGTTGCCCGGAATCTCCAGCACCTTGTGGCCGTTAACCGTTTTGACAACGAACGCACCGTTGATCGCCGCCATGTCTTTCGGCGCTTCCCCGTCGGCGATGTCCTTGAATTGACTTGAATACAACGGCGCTTCACTCGCAGCGCACAAACAAAGCAGGAGGCACAACATCGCCCGAAGCCCCGCATGAATATGCGGGGTTGCCTTTGAATTTCTACTGCTTCCGCAACGCATAAAGATATTTATCCGTCGTCACATACAACACACCATTCGCCGTAACCGCCGACGAATAAACCGGCCCATCAAAGCTCACGCTCCCCAGCACCTTCTTCACCCGATCCGCCGCCATGATCGTGAACACGCCGGATTCATTTCCCAGAAAAACTTTCCCATCGCTGACCAACGTCGATCCCCACACCTTCGCTTCCGTATCCTGTGTCCAAAGCGGCTTGCCATCGGCTGCATCGATGCAATGAATAATCCCCGAAAAATCCGCCACGAAAACCAAACCATTTTCCACCGACACGGTCGAGATCGAGCGATTGATCGCCGGATACGTCCAGCATGTGCCGGTTTTGGTGATATCACCGCTCTGCGAAGGATCGATGCAAACCAAAGCCCCCGATCCCTCGCCGCTTTCCGGGTCCTGGCCGATCGTCACGTACACTCGCCCATCCTTCAGCACCGGCGTGGCGATAATTTCGCACGGTCCCTTTTCCGATCCATATTTGATCGGCTTGCCGTTCAACCAGCGCCGATCAGCCGGATTGCAATCGCATCGCCACAGTTCTTGTAAACCGCCATCCACGGGCACCGGGGCAAAGCCGTAACAAAATCCATCGCCGCCGCCGAAGATAACCATTTCCCGGCCACCGACTTTTCCATACGTCGGACTGGACCAGTTGCTTTTAAACATGCGCGAACAAATGCCGCTGCGTTCCTGGCCAATCAGTTGGCCGGTTTTTTTATCGAGGCAAATCAGGGCTGGAGCCGTCGGATTGGGAATATGTTTGTTGGTCCAATCGACGCCGTTGGATGTGGTGACGTAAAGCCGATCGCCGACGACGAGCACCGAGCTGCTGGTCATATTGTGCGGGAATACGCCCAACTCATCGCGCATGTCGTAACGCCAGATGACATCCGCATCACCCGCTGCCGTGCCCTTGGTGGTGAGGCAAAGCACTTCGCAGCGATTGGTCACGATATACACCCGATCACCGTGGATGGTGGGGGAGCAGCAAAGGCCGACAAATTCCCAGTCGCTGTTCTTGCCCGCCGCGAGTTTCGGGACCAGTAATTGCCACAAAAACTTGCCCGTCGCTTCATCGAAACACATCAGCACGCCGAAATCCCCGGTGCGGGCTTTGTTTCGGGGCGAATCATTGTTAGTCCCGACAAAAACCCTGCCGCCGCCGACCGTCGGATTGCCATAGGTTTGGCTGCCCAGCTTCGCCACCCATTTCACGTTTTTTGTGGTCGTCAAATCAATTTCATCGCCGCCATCCTTGGCTTTACCGGGATCAAACGAATCCGGCAGATTCTTTTCATTGCCGACCATGTTGCGCGAGTTATCATGTCCCCATTGTGGCCAATCAGCTGCCCCAAGGCTGGCAGGCCAGGCGAGAATGATGAGAATAACCGTCAGCAGTTTCACAACCGATGTCCTACCACAATCCATACAGACTGTCTTGGAGGGCACATGTTTAAGCGCCCGATTCGGCCATTATTGTTTTTGATTCTGATCTGTGCGACGTGGTTAGCAGCGCCGCTACGAGCCGAGGATTGGCCGCAATGGCGCGGGCCGCATCTGGACGGTTCCAGCGACGCCAAGGATTTGCCGCAATCGCTCGATCCGCAAAAAGATTTAGCCTGGAAAACATCCCTGTCCGGCGGCGGGTCGGCCACCCCGGCCATCATCGGCCAGCGCATTTTCCTCAGCGTTCACGATCGCAACACCGACAAACTTCTCGCCCTCTGCATCAACCGCGGCGACGGCAAAATCATTTGGGAACACGAAGTTGCCCTGAACAACGCCAGCAACAACCGCAATGACTTGGCTTCCCCGTCGCCGATCGCCGACAGCACCGAGGCGATTTTCTATTACGGCACCGGCGATCTCGTCGCTTTCGATTACGACGGCAATCGCAAATGGTCGCACAACATCACGCAGGAACATGGCCCGTTCAATATGCAATGGCTTTACTCCGCCAGTCCGCTCTTGTACGGCGACAAACTGTATGTCCCCGTGCTGCACCGCGATCACGCCATTCGCGGCGGCGGCGATGGGTCGATGGCCGATTCGTATCTGCTTTGCCTCAATCCGCACACCGGCAAAGAACTCTGGCGTGTAGTCCGCCCGACCGATGCCATCGAAGAATCGCGCGAAGCCTACACCACGCCGATCGCCATTCCATTCCATAATAAAACGCAAATTGTCCTGATGGGCGGCGATCACGTCACCGGCCACGATGCCGATACCGGCAAGGAACTGTGGCGCACCCCGTCCTACAATCCCAACAAAATCCCGCACTGGCGGACAGTCGCCTCGGCGGTCTTCGGCAACGGCCTGGTATTCGCCTCGGCCCCGAAGGATGGACATCTATTTGCCGTGACTCCCCGCGATACTCCCGACTCCATGGCCGCCATCTCCTGGCAAAATCCGCAGATTCACACCGATGTCTGCGTGCCCCTGTTTTACCTGGAAAAACTTTACGTCCTCGACGGCGACGGCAAAAAGCTTTATTGCTTGCAGCCGAAAACCGGAGAAATGATCTGGTCCGTGCGGCTCGGTGGACGATCCGTGTTTCGCGCCTCACCGACCGGAGCCGACGGTAAAATCTACTGCATGAACGAAGGGGCCGATGTGACGGTTCTCGCTGCCGCGGATGGAAAAATCCTGAGCAGTGTCTCGCTGGGAACCGACGAACCATGCCGCGCATCCATCCCAGTCGGCGACGGAAAGGTTTTCGTCCGCACCTCGGATTCGCTGTACGCCTTTACCAAAAAATGAAAACCAAACCCCCAGAGCCGAAAATCAACCCAATCCCTGCGAAGCGGTAATAGTATAGCTTTCCCCTCTCCCGGTACGCCGGGGGAGGGTTAGGGTGGGGGTCATTTGCAGTCTGAAATTTAGAATTTGAGATTTCAGATTCGCCGCCATCCCAGCCCTCCCCCGGATTACCGGAGGAGGGAGCAAAAAACAGCTGGCGGTCGGTCCGTATCCTCGAGGGCGCGTCGCATGGCACAACGCAGATGGATCGGTCGAGCGATAGCGCTGCTGTGCATTGGCTTACCTGCCTTCGCCCAAATGGCTCCGACGGAAAGCGTCCGATCGTTGAAACTTGCCAATGGTTTGGAGGCCACAATATTCGCCGCCGAGCCGATGCTGATGAAGCCGGCGGATATTGATGTCGATGCCCAGGGCCGGGTATGGGTGTGCGAGGGCGTTGATTATCGTGCTTGGGCGAATCTGCGGCCGGAAGGTGATCGCATCGTCATCTTGCAAAGCGCAGCCGGTTCATCCGTGGCGGATCAGGCAACCACATTTTATCAAGGCAAGGACCTGGCCTGTCCCCTTGGCGTTTGTGTGCTCGGCGACCGGGTGATCGTCAGCAACTCGCCGAATGTATTTGTGATGACGCGGCACAACGGCTCCGACCATGCCGACGAAAAAACCATCCTGTTCACCGGCATTCAGGGCGTGCAACACGATCACGGCGTCCACGCTTTCACATTCGGTCCCGACGGAAAACTTTATTTCGACATGGGCAACGCCGCCCTGGAATTGCACCATCCCGACGGTTCGCCGGTGAAAGATATCTTCGGCAACACCGTTCACGCCGACGAGGTCAAAACCAAAGCGGGCACCGATTGGGTCGCTTATCGCATGGGCATGGTGCTTCGCTGCAACATGGACGGCAGCGATGTCGAAGTGCTGGCCCACAATTTCCGCAATTGTTACGAAGTGGTCGTCGATGCGTTCGGCACGCTATGGCAATCCGATAACGATGATGACGGTAACCAAGCCACCCGCATCAACTATGTCATGGAGTACGGCAACTACGGTTACTCCGATGAGATGACCGGCGCGGCCTGGCAGGCGAATCGCACCAATCTCGAAAGCGATATTCCGCACCGTCATTGGCATCAAAATGATCCGGGTTCGATTCCGAATTTGCTCTTCACCGGCCAAGGCGCTCCATCGGGAATATGCATTTACGAGGGGACGATGCTGCCCGAGGTGTTCCGCAATCAGATGATTCACTGCGATCCCGGCGTGCAGGTGGTCCGCAGTTATCCGGTACAGACGGCGGGAGCGGGTTACACGGCGAGCATCGTGAATATCGCCAATGCCACGACAGATCGCTGGTTTCGCCCGTCGGACGTCTGCGTCGCTCCGGACGGCTCGCTGTTTGTCAGTGATTGGTACGACCCGCAAGTCGGTGGCCACGGCATGCAGGATAATCATTATCCCAACATGCACGGCCGCATTATTCGCATCGCTCCACCGAACACGCCATACATCATTCCGCCGCTGGATGTGAAAACGGCTGACGGTGCGGCGATGGCATTGGTGTCGCCGAATATGGCCCGGCGATATTTGGGCTGGACCGCGCTGCACAAAATGGGAATCGCTGCGGAGCCGGTGCTATTGAAATTGTGGAATGAATCCGATTCCAGGCACCGTGCAAGAGCCCTTTGGTTGCTCGCCATGCTGCCGGATGGAAAGGGAAAGCAATACATTCAGACGGCGATGAAGGATTCCGACCCGGACATTCGCATCACCGCTTTGCGAGCGGCGCGATCTCTGAAAATGGATGTCATTCCGCTGGTTGAAAATTTGTCGCACGATTCCAGTGCCGCCGTTCGCCGGGAATGTGCGATTGCCCTGCACTACAACCGTTCGCCACGCATGCCGCAGTTATGGGCGGAATTGGCCGGCCAACACGATGGCCGAGATCGCTGGTATCTCGAAGCGCTCGGCATTGGCGCGGCGGACCAGGACGGCGAATGCCTGGTGGCGTATCTGCAAAAAGTAAATGGCAATTGGAATACTCCCGCCGGCCGCGACATCATCTGGCGCAACCGTTCGCCAATCGCCGCTGGTTATTTGACGAAGATCATTTCCGATTCCGCCACGCTGCCGACCGATCGCCCACGCTTCCTCCGCGCTTTCGATTTCATTCCAAAATCATCCGGGAAAATCGATGCTTTGTTGGCACTGCTGAAATCAGGCCTGCCGGTCTCCGTGCAGTTAGAGGCAATCACCCGATTGCAACAAATCCATGACCCCACCGTCGGGAATTTGGCTCCTCTGGCCGGCCGTTTGCTCGACCGTTGCCGTGGCACGCCTCAATTTGTCGAACTGTGCCAGCAGATGGCGATCACCGATCGTGACGATGATCTGCTGGATTTCGCCGCGATGCAGAGCGGTGATTCAACCGGTGTCGCTGCGGCTCAGTTGGTCGTGCACCACCGCAATTTTGCCGCTATCAAGCAAGCGCTGGCCGGCAAGCATACGGTCGAATTGATTGCCGCATTCGGAAATATTGCCGATGGTTCCGGCGTGCCGATTCTTTCGCAGATCGCCGCGGCGAAGGATCAGCCGTTGCCCATTCGCCAAGCGGCGGTCAAAGCGATGGCGGGCAATTTCACTGGGGCCCATACGCTGATCGAGTTGGCGCGGCATCATCAAATGGCCGATGATCTGAATTACACGCTTGGAAATGTGCTGCGCCAGAATCCACAGCAGGATATCAGCCAGGCCGCCGCCGAATTATTTCCAATGCCGGCCGGCAAGAACGCCCAGCCGCTGCCGCCGGTGGCTCAGTTGATTAAGATGTCGGGCGATGTGGGTCGTGGGCACGCTATGTGGGTAAAGACTTGTGCTATCTGTCACCGTGTGAACAGCGAAGGCGTCAACTTCGGCCCGAAACTTTCGCAAATCGGCAGCAAACTTCCCAAGGAGGCCCTGTGCGAAGCCATTCTGCAACCGAGCGCGGCCATCGCATTCGGTTATGAGGGCCATGTCATCAAACTGAAAGACGGCGGCCAAGTTGAGGGACTGATTGCCAGCCAAACCGCCGATGAAGTGACGGTCAAAACCATCGGCAACGGTGGCGCGATCCTGACGCCGTACAAGCGGTCGGATATCCTGCAGATTCGGGACATGAAAATTTCCATCATGCCCGAAGGATTGCAGGCCAATATGTCCACGCAGGATTTTGTCGATCTGCTGGAATACCTGGCGTCGCTGAAAAAGAATTGACATGGCTCAGGCACTATCGAAGTTTCTCATTTTCGCCGTCCTCTTGTTCGCAGCGATGATGGCGCGCGGCAACGACAACTGGCCGCAATTCCGCGGGGCGAATTGGGATGCACATTCCGATTCCACCGGCTTAGCCACCGAATGGTCGGAATCAAAAAATGTTAAGTGGAAAACAGTATTGCCCGGCGAGGGATGGTCCTCCCCGGTCATTTGGGCGGGTCAAATCTGGATGTCCACGGCTCTGGATCAAGGCCATTCGCTGCGCGTGCTGTGCGTAGATCAAACCAGCGGGAAAATCGTCCACGACATCGAAGTGTTCCACGTGGAACATCCGCCGCCCAAGCATGAGTTCAACAGTTACGCATCACCGACCTGCGTCTTGGAAGCGGGGCGGGTGTACGCCTGCTTCGGAACCTGCGGCTCGGCGTGTCTCGATTCGTTCACCGGTAAACCAATCTGGGTCAATCACGAACTCACCTGCGATCACCTCAACGGGCCCGGTTCCAGTCCGATCATCTTTGAAAATCTTTATTTGCTCTGCTGCGACGGCGTCGATGTGCAGTACGTGGCGGCGCTGGACAAAAATACCGGCAAACTGGCCTGGAAAACCGAGCGCACTTTTGACCATCATGCGATGGCTCCGGATTTGCGCAAGGCATATAACACCCCGCTGGTGGTGCATTATGATGGCCGCGACGAATTGATCAGCGTCGGGGCGCATCGCTTTTATTGTTATGACGTTCACACCGGCCAGGAGCTTTGGTATTGCGATCAGCCGGGCTTTTCTTGCGTGTCGCAACCGCTGTTCGCCGACGGCGTCGCTTATCTATCCAGCGGTTTTGGCAAAGCGGATCTATGGGCGATCCGCGCCGACGGCAGCGGCGATGTGGGAAAGACGCATGTGATGTGGAAATTCAAGCGCGGCACGCCTTGCCGGTCGACGCCGTTGCTACTCGATATCGAGGGAAAGCGGCGGATATTTATGACCACCGACAACGGCATCACGCATCTGGTCGATGCCATCACCGGCGAGCCGATTTGGCAAAAGCGCATTGGTTACGGCTTTTCTGCATCGCCGTTGTACGCTGATGGATCGATCTGGTGTTTTGATGAAAAGGGCACCAGCACGGTAATCAAAGCATCCGATGAATTGCAGATCGTGGCGGAGAATCATTTGGACGATGGCTGCATGGGAACGCCGGCCATCAGCGGCAAGGCACTGTTTATCCGAACCAAAACGAGCTTGTACTGCATCGAGCGACCGATAACCGGGAGATTTTGATCATGCGTCGAATGTGCCTTGCTATGGTTGTGGTTTGCGGGTGGAGCATTTGCGTGCTCGCGGCTGGATTGCCCGATCCGGGGCTGGTCGGCACGTTGGCCAGCGAGAACCGACGGGTAACGATCGTGTCTCCATTAGTGAATTTCTCGTTGACCGAATTGCAAACGCTCGATGCTCGGCTGGATCGTACTTTTTTCGTTGCAGACTGGATCGGGGTATTGCGTATCGATAAGCGAGATGAATACACGTTTACTCTTGAAAGCGCCGGATGTACCGCCGCGCTGAATTTGGACGGCAAAACGGTTGACAACGAACCCATCGCACTGTCCGTTGGCGAACATGCTATTGCGGTTCATTGCCAACGCAATTCCGGCGCGGCCAGGCTGCGATTGATGTGGTCGTCGGCGGATTTCCCACCGGAGCCTGTGCCGGGTGGGTTGCTTGGACATCGTGTGTCACCGCTGGGGATTACGAATGAAACGGTGATTCGCCGGGGACGGCTCCTGGTCGAATCGTTCAATTGCGTCGCATGCCACCAGAGTTTTTCGCCGCAGGTGGTGGGGCGGGTGGCTCCGGACTTGTCGTCTGCCGGCAACCGCTTGCGGCCCCAATGGATTGCTGAGTGGTTGGCCGATCCGCAGGCGTTTCGGCATGGGGCATTGATGCCAGCATTCCCGTTGAATGATACAGAACGCGCTGATATCGCCGCTTATCTGGCGACGCTGAAGGATCCGAATAACAAAAACCACGAGGAAAGCTCCAAACCGCCAAGTCACATCGAGGCGGGCCATCTACTTTTTGACACGATCGGCTGCGCGGCTTGCCATGCGAAATTGGATGCGCCGCCGAGCCAAAAAATGGGCATCGATATTCACGGCATGGGTTCCAAATGGTTCACCGCGCAGCTCGGTGCGTTTCTGGAAAATCCGCTGGCGGTTGATCACAGCGGCCGGATGCCGTCGATGCTGCTTAGCCATGCGGATGCGCGGAATGTGGCGGAATATCTGACTGAATCGCAGGATATTCGTTTCGAAAAGCCGCTTCCCGAAACAGCGAATGCCGCACACGGCAAGGTGCTGGTGCAATCAGCGGGCTGCGCTGCATGTCACACCGGTGTAGGAGGAGGGCAGATTGCGGAAGTCGAATCCAAATCACGATACGCACTATCCTCATTGCGCCCCGGTGTCGGCTGCCTTGCGGATAAGCCGACCGGGAAAGCGATGCGTTACACGCTAACTCCAGAACAGCGGCAAACGATCGTCACTTATATCGAATCGCTGAAGTTCGAGCCGCCGGTTAGCGACTCGCCGATCGATGAGTTTTATCACCGGGTGGCCACGCTCGGCTGCACCAATTGCCATGAGCTCAACGGAATCAAACCGCCGGATGTGACTGATCGCATACCATCGCTGACCAACATTGGCGGCAAATTGCAGCCGCAGTGGATGGAAGATGTGCTGACGAAAAAACAGCGTGTGCGAAGCTGGCTGCATCGACGCATGCCGGATTTTGGGGCCGATCATGTGAAAGATGTGCCGAGTCTGGCGATGGCGGTGGCGGGGGTCGATGCACCGGCCTCGATTCAGGCGCCGTCGCACAAGGAGATCGCCGAGGGCCAGACATTGCTCGGCATCAGTCCAGGGGCGTTCGGTTGCATTACCTGTCATGGATTCAACGGCAACAAGCCGGCCGTTCCTGACGACACTCGCGGTCCGGATTTGAGCACGGCGGCGATGCGTCTGCGGCCGGATCATTTTCGCCGATGGGTGCACGATCCCAAGCGTGTCGATCCATCCACGCCGATGCCGAGTTTTTTTGATGGCGTGCCCCTGGCCGAGGCGAATCAGAAGATTGAAACCATCCTGCGCTACTGTGCATTAGGATCGAGCATGCCGGCTCCGATGGGATGGATCGATCAGAATAACTACGTGGTGGTGGTGCGTGATGAGGCGCGGATTATCCGTGCGGTGCTGCCAAATCTGAACGGCGGGTCAAACTTTCCGCGCGGGATCGCTGTCGGGTTGCCGGAATTAATCAGCTACTGTTTCGACGCCGATTCTTGCATGTTGCGGTATGTCTGGAATGGGGCGTTCATCGACATGCAGGCCAGTTGGACCCATCGTGGCGGCAATGAAGTACATGTGATGGGCAAGATGTTTTGGGGAACGAATGTCTTTCCGCTGCGGCTGCTGGCTGTCGACAAGCCGCCGAAGGCGCAGTTTGAAGGATACGAAATTCAAGAGCATGGCGTGCCGCGGATGTTGTATGCGATTGGAAATGTGCAGGTGAAGGAGAAAATCACGGCGTTACCGCAGGAGGTGGGTTTTGTGCGCGAATTTGAGATCGGGCCGCACGACGGGCCGATGGAATTCGTTACGTCGGATAAGCCGAATATGATCATCAAGAGCAGCATAGGAACGCTGAAACCAACCACGTTGCCAGGCGGTCCGGGTAAGAAGGATTTTGCCGGATACACATTGGAATTGCCGCAGGAGGCAGTGAAGTTCAGCATCACGTATCTATTGCAGGAGCCCAAATGAGGCGGTTGCGATTTGGCCTGGGATTGCTTTGTTTGTCACTGTTGACACTCGGTGTCCGCGCTCAAACCACGCGGCCTGCCATCAGAGCGGCGCAGCCACCGAGTTACACCGTCGCGGAGGTGGCGGGACCCAAGAACGTGGAATTGGAAGTGGGGGGCATGGATTGGATGCCGGACGGCCGGCTGGCGGTGTGCATTCGCCGGGGGGATGTTTGGACTTTTGCCAAGGGGAATTGGAAATTGTTTGCGTCAGGGTTGCAGGAGCCGCTCGGCGTCATGCGCGGCACCGGCGATAATGATTTGTATGTCATGCAGCGGCCGGAGCTCACGCATCTGGTGGATACGCATGGGACGGGGGCGGCGGATCTGTATCAAACCGTCAACATGAATTTCGGCTTCAGCGGCAACTATCACGAATTCGCTTACGGGCCGGCGGTGGATCGTGAAGGATATGTCTATTTCAGCCTAAACCTGGCGCATAATCCCGATGCCTTCGGAGCCGCGTTCATGGGCGCTCACGTGGAAACGCCCTATCGTGGCTGGGTTTTTAAGTCGGTGACACCTGGAGCGAAGGACGGCAAGTTTGAGCCGTTTGCGTATGGCTTCCGCTCACCCAACGGTTTGGCTGCCAATCCAGCCGGTGACATTTTCTTCACGGACAATCAGGGCGAATGGATCGCCGCTTGCTGGCTGGGGCAAATTAAGGAAGACAGATTCTACGGTAATCCCAGCTCGATGATTTTTACCAAAGATTGGAACCACCGCGATCCTAAGACGGTGACGGTGGAGGAACTGGATCGCAAACGAACACCGCCGGCGGTTCTTTTTCCGTATGGCCGCATGGGGCAGAGTCTGTCGCAGCCGATATGGGATACGACCGGCGGTAAGTTTGGGCCATACGAAGGCCAATGTTTCGTCGGGGACGTGCAGATTCCGCTGGTGATGCGCGCAACGCTGGAAAAAGTGGACGGTGAATATCAGGGAGCCTGCTATCCATTTGTACGTGATCCGATTTTGCAGGGAGCGAATCGGCTGCTGTTCGACCCATCCAACGGCAGCTTGCTCGTGGGTCGAACCGATCGAGGCTGGATACAGGGGGCTTATGGGATCACGCGCATCACTTACAGCGGGGTTCTGCCATTCGATATTCTGAAAATGTCGTTGACGCCCAGGGGGTTTGATTTGCAATTCACCAAGCCGGTCGATGCGAAAAAGGCAGCCGATCCCCAAACCTATTCGCTGCTACACTGGCACATGATTTATCACAAGGATTATGGCTCGCCGGAAGTGGATAAGACGGCAGTGAAAATTCAGCAGGCGATCGTGTCCGGTGACGGCAGGCACGTCGCGCTGATTTTGCCGGAATTGCTGGTGGGTAAGATTTACGATCTGACGCTGGAGGGGCTCAATGCAGCGGATGGATCAGAGCTGATCAACAATCATGCGTATTACACGCTCAATCATTTGATTAAATGACGACGCTCATGCAGCGTTGCAGTGAGCGTGATGTTCCGGCCCATCGTTGGATTGGGAATTGCTCAGCAGCTTGGTGAATTTAGCGCCGATGGCGAAGAGCCGATCGCTAATCGGCGTCCAGCGGCCAACCACGCACTGAATCCACACCGGGCTTCCGTCCGCACGGGTGAGGCGCAAGGCGAATTCTTCCTCAACCCGAAACCTTTCTTCGCATTCAAAGCCGACACCTCGAATGGATAAATCACGCACCCGGACCGCCATCGGCTTGGCGTGGATTCCTCTCGACAAGCGCAGGACCGCGGCGTCTAGACTGATCTGGACCCGGCCGATGGCGCGGCGGTCCTTGCCGTCATATTCTTCCGGCTCGTAGCGGGCATGCTGGGACAACTCGAGAAATAGTTCTGCCGTAATCTCCATGGTACATTCACTCTGCCTCGCCCCAAAGCCAAATCTCCCGGCGCACTGTCTTCCTACCGTGCGATTGCCATAATGGTATGTGCATTATCGGCAGGGTAATGCGTTACTTTGTAAATTTCTTTGCGCTTACGATTTGCAGCGGAAAAAAGGCTACTAAGCCGCCGGCCGGGCGGCAAAATTGCCCTGCAGTGACGTTTTTTCAAGCAACTGACCGTCAAGCGAGGGGCGGCGAACTGCCTGCGGATTGAGCGGCAAAATCACCTCGAATCCCGGACCCTCCGGAGCGGAGCGATGCACGATGACATCGCCGCCATGTTCATGAGCGACGAAGAAGGCCAAGAGCATTTCGATGCCCAGGTCGGATGGATCGTTGCCGGGGAAGGCGAAGGGTGTGAAGAGGGCCGCCGCATCGCGCTCGGTCCACGCCGGGCCGCTGCCGACGAAGCGCAGACGAATGGCTTGCGACATCCAATAGTTGTCGATCCGGTCCGCACTCATCGAAACCGAGGCATTGGTCCCACACAGCTTGCGAGTGTATTTGCATATGGTTCGTAGCAGATAGGCGAGCCGCTCGGAATCACCTTTGATGACGGAAATGTCGCCGGCTGGTGGTTTGATCTCCAAAGCCATGGTGGTTGCAGCGGCCGGATCGGAAGGCGCGGCGATTGACGAAGCCAATTTCATCAAATCAACGCCTTCGGTCCATTTGTATTCCGATTGCGTTGAGGCTGCGCCGACCGACTGCAGCAGCGCTATCAACTCGCCGCGTTCGTTGCGGGCCAGGTTCCACAACTGCCCGATATAAGGATCGCCCGCTGCCGGCGACGTTTGGCCCGGCGGATTCGCTTCCTCCAGGAAGCAGCTCATGGCAGTCATCGAATTGCGCAGATGATGCGAGATGCCGTCAGCCATGACAGCCAGGCTGCGAACCCGATCGGCAATGAGAATCCGCTGCAGGCTCGCCATTCGCTCATTCAAAACCAAGTCCTTGTCCAATTCCGCGTTGAACTGGTCAAGAGCTTCCTTAAGGGTTGCCTTCAACTGCGGCAAGTCGGCCGGCTTGGTAATGTATTTGGAAATGGACCCGCTGTTCACCGCGTCCACGGCGCTTTCGATTTCCGAATACGCGGTGATCAACATGCGGACCATTTTCGGCCAGCGTGAGCGGACTTGCTTGAGCAGCTCGACACCGGTTTGGCCCGGCATCTTTTGGTCGGTCAGCACCACGCCGATGTTCGCGGATTCCTTTTCCAGAATCTGCAGCGCAAGGGCCACACTGTGGGCGATGAAGACCGGCCACTCTTTTTCCACGCCGCGCTTGAAGTACTTCAGCGCCTGCTCTTCATCGTCAACGTAGAGCACGCCATACTTTTGCCGCGGTGCGGGCGGTGTTTGCGGAGATTGAGCGGTATCGCTTGGCATCTCAATTCTCTTCGGCTGCTGGCAACTCGAAAGTAACTTCCGTCCACTGCCCTTCTTCACTGTTCACGCCCATATTGCCGCCGTGGTTGCTGATAATCGTCTGGCAGATGCTCAGGCCCAGGCCCGTCCCTTCGCCGATTCGCTTGGTGGTGAAGAACGGCTCGAAAAGCCGCGGCAGATCGGCCTTTTTGACCCCTGTGCCGTTGTCCTTGACGGAAACGACGACTTTACCGTCTTTGCGGGATGTAGCGATAGTAATGTTTGGCGTGCGGCCGGCAACTTTATTTTGCAGGGCGTGGCCCGCATTCACCAGCAGGTTCATGAACACGTGAACGATCTGCGTCTTGGACCCGCGGGCTTTCATATCAAGCCCCACGCGCTCTACGTTAACATTCATGATCTCATGCGCGGTCAGCCGCAAGGCCGTGGCAAAGGCATCGTCCAGCGTAAATGCCTCGAGGCTTTCGAGCTTGGTTGGATAGGCAAATGATCGCAAATCGGAAATGACGCTACGGATGCGGGTCATCCCTTGTTGAATGTCGTCGAGGGTTTCCTTCATGGCCGGGTTTTCGGCGGCATCCTGCTGGGCCGCTTCCAGTGCCATGAACGTGTAATTCAGCGGATTGTTCACTTCGTGTAGCAAGCCGGCGGAAAGCTTGCCCAGCGCGTTCATCTTCTCGCTTTGCACGAGCTGCACTTCGGTGGCTTTCAAGCGCTGGATCGTGGTGGCCAGCTCGCGGTTGTTGCCGTCGAGTTCATGGCGGAGACGGAAATCTTCATATCTGCGAGCTCCCATGTAGTACGACGCCGTCACGCAAATAATGCTGGTCAACGCCAGGAAGTAGACGTTGTTGTACAAAAACTGCCCGGCCATCACGAGCGTGGGGCTTTGGTGAATGGCAGAGTGCGGCGGACTGACACGGAATAACATGCACGCCGAGGCATACAAAAGCAGAATCGACGCGCAGACCCCCGCGGATTCCCGGGTCGTGTAAGGAATCAGCAGGCAACCTCCAATCACCATCAGGTTGAGGCCGGCGTAGTAGGGGGATAAAGCCCCTTCCGACAGATAAATCATCCAGCAGATGGAAAGCGTCGGCAGCAGCACGCATGGTTTATCCAGCGCTTTGCTGAAACGGGCGGCATGACGGCTGAAACTGAAAAGAAAGCAGGCGAGCAGCGCGACATCGCAGAGGAGCCGCACCTGCATGATTTTCCAGAGCAGGTTTGGATAGACAAAATAATCGAGCGTCACGCCGGCCGGCATAAGGACCAAAGCCAGCACATAACCGGCTTTGGCCCGCAATATGCGCAGATCACGGTCAAACTCCCGGTAAGCCTCCGGCAGGAGCGGTGTACCGAGTTGATTGGCGTGTGCGATCATGCAGTATGCTGGCCCGACGAAATTCCAGGAAGACGTTGGTGCCGGCTGCTTCGGGCTCGGCCACCAGATCCGCCGCCGCCGCCGGGGCCAGGGCGATCATTTCTGCTTCCGTGCGAAGAATCAGCGACCATTCCGCCAGCTCCGACAACGTTGCCTTGGCGGTGTGACGGGGGTGAACATTCGTGGCCACCACCAGACCGTCCGCACCGACCGTCTCAAAAAATGTCCCCAGCAACCGCTCGCAGATCCGGTCCGAAAGATAATCAAACAGACCGGCACAATAGACCAAGTCCTGTTCACCGAACGATTGCAGATGCCCATGCCGCGACGATTCCTTCAGCAGATCGTTCACCGACCGGTGCACGATATGCACCTTGGGATACCGGCGCGCCGACCGCATCGCCGTTTCGACTTTTTGCCGGGCATAGCTGAGCGTTTCGGCATTGAAGTCGACCAGCGTAAACTCGCAGCGGTCGGCCAGCGGCTCACGTCCAATAAACCGCATGATCTCATCGATCGGCCCGCAACCGACATTCAAAACCCGCAGCGGACGATCCTCTTCCGCCACGCGCCGAGTCTCTCTTTGCAGGATATCGACCAATTTCTCGATGCGGTTACGATGACCATCCGCAATATCCATGCGTAAGAAATACGCATTGATCACCATGGCGTAGATGCTGGGGCCTTCCATCTGGTTCCGCAGGAGCATGTTGACCATCTCGTAATCGCCGGCGTAACCGAGGGGTTTGGTGAAGCTTCGATAGACCAGCGGGCCGCAGAGAATCAGCGGATGCAGCTCGCGCTGGGCGAACAGTCGGTGCGTCATGAGGGCGTGGGGCGCTACCAGGGCGGCGGCCTTTTCAAAGCAATTGAACAGCTCCGTTAGCTGCGGCCGCACGATGGAAAAAATGCTCTCCGCAATTTGCTGCGACCATTCGGCGCGCTGCGGCGCCGCCGCGGCCCGCATGGCAATATCCACTGGCGCCAGCCATTCATTGAGCTGCGATAAAAAAGACCGAATGCTCGTGACGGCCAGCTGATATTCCGGCAGCACCTGGTGGCCTGCTTGCCAGCGGCGGATCAACGCATCGGCATCGTGGCGCAGCGATATCTGCGGAGTATAGCTGCCGGAATCGAACCATTCGCCGATCGGGACGGCAGTCACCATCATCGTCGGGCCCGTGGAGTTGATGCTGGCCACCTGCGCCGGCCCGCTATACAGCAGCTCCTGGCCATGTAGCACGGAAATCTCCGACACCATTTCACCAACCGACACGGCGCATTCAGGGCCGTATGTTTCAAAAACCAACGAGTCACGGTTGGCATGGAGCAGCCTGGCGCCAAAAGTGACGCCCTGGCTATTACGAACCGTCAAACCCCGGTCAAGGCGCGAATCCAGAACACGCATTGGAGCCCCTTTCACAGAGGTACAACGCCTCTGATATGAATCGAACAACACCAGATATGGCCCGCTGTCGCAAAAGAAGTGAACGGCTTATAGATCACAACATCTACGGCAACATCGCAAGCCACTCTTCCCAGGCGGGGTCAACCATAACCGGAGATGCGCCGATTTCCACAAAAAAAACTTCTCTCGCAACAGCGATTCTTTGCTTTGTCCGATAAGATCGCCGATCTTTCGTTCGATTCATTCCGGCAGCATTTTCCGGCCAAACCGCACAGATGTAATTGTCATGTTCAAATGCGCCGATGATGCTGACTGTGCAGATCAAAGGGATTGCCATGGCAAGTCATGCATGGGGCTTTTGAAAGAGAGACAAATATGAACAGCACATGGATGCGAAATGCACTAGTGATGACTGCGACCGTCTGGTTTGCTGTCACGACAGTCCGCGCCGGCGGGTTCGAGCTGCCCAATCAAGGCGCAGCGGGTGCCGGTCAGGCCGAAGCGTTTGCTGCACAGGCCGATGATCCGAGCGCCATCTACTACAATCCTGCCGGCATCGCCCAACTCCAGGGAACCGAGGTCAGCGCCGGCATCTATGCTTTGTTTCCACGGTTCACTTTCGACGCCGACAATGGTCCAGATCAGGAAATGACGCTGCCTTCATTATTGCCGCAGTTTTACGCTGTAAGCGATCTCGGCACCGAAAATTGGCGCTTCGGTTTCGGTACCGATGTAGCATTTGGTTTGAATCTCGATTGGGGCGATCAAGGCCCGCTGTCAACTATTGTTACTAAAGCCAAACTGGAAGTGCTTAATTTTGCCCCGACTGTCGCATACAAATTTGACGATCACTTTTTTGCCGGCGTGGCGCTAAATGTGTATTACGGCGATGTAGACATCAGCCGCAATGCGGTGCTTGCGCCGCCTCCGGTTCCGGAAGGGGATTTCCGGGTCAAGGGCACGGATTGGGCCGTTGGCGCAACGCCGGGCTTGATGTGGAAAATCAATGACCGCAATACCTTGGCAGCCTTCTATCGTTCGCCGTTTTCGATGGACTTCGGCGGCTCGGCGCGCGTCAACTCGACGGTCATTCCTGAAATCGGGCCGTATAAATCGAACGTCAAAATTGATTTTCCGCAGATCATCGGCGCTGCCTATGCGTTTTACCCGACCAAGCAATGGAAACTGGAAACCGATGTCGTGTGGACCGATTGGCACACGCTGAAGGATGTCCCGCTGACTTCCGCCAACCCCGAGTTTAATCAAACGCTGCCGGCCCATTGGCTGTCGGGCTTCTCATATCGTGTGGGCACGCAATATGATCTGAACGAGCATTGGGTGCTACGAGCCGGATACGCCTTTGGCCAAGCCGCCTCGCCCGGTTCGACGTTCACGCCGTTGATCCCGGATGCAAATTATCATCTGCTGACGGCCGGCATTGGATATCGCGCCAAACGCTGGTCGCTGGATGCCGCATACCAGTTTGCCTTCCGCGAAAACCGGCACATCGAATTCGCCTCCGATTCGCCTCTGATCAACGGAACCTGGGAGAATCATATCCAAACCGTCATGCTGATGTTGACCGTCAAGCTGTGATATAATCCTTGTTCAAGCGACGGTGCGGCCACGCACAGCTAACGACCGTGCCCCCTCCATCATTCGCAACCACCTGCAGAGCGGCGCCGATCATCCTGGCACGGTAATTCATGACCTGGATGCCGATCCCCCCGTCGCCGTTGCGGGAATTAGCCTTGATGCCGACGCCGTTGTCTCGAATGGTCAGCATCCCGCCCGCCGCGGTGTTCCGCAGCGCGAGATCAATGTTGGTGGCGCGGCCGTGTCGGATCGCGTTGTTCATCGCTTCCTGAGCAATGCGATAGAGATGCAGGGCCACGGCTTCATCGAGGTCCACTTCACCGTCCGCTTCGAATCGGCAGGAAACGCCGCCCGCCCCGTCCATCCGGCCGGCTAGATTTCGCAGTGCCGCCCGCAATCCGTCCGGCCCCAATTCCACCGGCGCCAAGCCCCGGGCCAGATCGCGCACTTGCTCAATCGCCTCGTTAATCATGAATACAATCCGTTGCGCGGTGTCCGCCTCGCCAGCCGATCGGCCAGAAAGCTTGTCAGCCATGCTTTGCGTCAACAGCGCCAATCCCGTGAGCTGCTGGCCCAGCCCATCGTGCAGATCATGGCCGATCCGGCGCCGCTCCGACTCGCCGACATCGAGAATCCGGCTTTCAAGATTCCGCAGCTCCGTCACATCCCGGGTGATCTGGGCAAATCCGCGCGGCTTGCCCGCTTCGTCACGCAGCAGGGTGGTAATCACGTTGGCCAAAAATCTCGTTCCATCCTTGCGGACGCGCCAACCCTCATCTTCATGCCTTCCCTGTGATGCCGCGATGTGCAGGTGTCGAGCCGGTTCGCCGCTTTGCACATCCTCGGCAGTAAAAAATCGTGACACGGGTTGACCCACGACTTCATGTTCGCTGTATCCTTCAATTCGCCCCGCTCCGGCGTTCCAACTGAGCACGATGCCGTCGGGATCGAGCATCACGATGGCGTAATCGGCCACGCCGTCGATCATTGCTCTGGACTGCTCCTCGCTTTGGCGAAGCTGCTCGTTGGAAGATCGCAATTCCGCCGTCCGTTGTAGAACGCGCATTTCCATTTCGCCGAGCGATTGTTGCAGCGCTTCCTGAGCCCGTTGCCGCAGCGAGGTTAGAGAACTGATCAGGGTCGCCACCATGAGAAATACAGCCAGGCGAATGCTGTCATCCCAACTAAAGACGGCCCCACCCGGCGGATTGTCCGGAAAAAAATAAGCGCTGGCCCAACCAGCCAGCGCAGTGGCCAGAAGACCGGGTCCCAGTCCGCCGTACCAGGCCGATAGCATCACGGCTGCGAAAAACAGGGGCGAAATGCTTTCGCCAAGCAAAGGCTTGAGGCGCAGCGTCACCACCAGCGCCCCTGCAACCGAAGCACAGGCGAGGCAATATCCCAAAAAATGTCGAAAGAGTTTGGGCTGCATCGGCTGCATAGGATAAGCCAAGACGCTGATTCCTACACTTTATTTTCTAGTAGTCGCGGCGACATTGCCGAAGCTATCAAGAGGATGCCAGCCGATTCATCACCGCCGCCGCTCGATCCAGCCATGCAGGAAGCTTCGCGGCGTCATCGACAGGGCGAGCTGGCCGAGGCAGAGCAACTCTATTGTCGAGTCCTGGCAGATAAACCGAATCATCCGCCGGCGATGGCACAACTCGGCTTGCTCAAGGCGCAGCAAGGTGATGCCGCCGCCGCTGTCCAGTGGATTGCCCGCGCCGTGGCCTTGGACGATTCGGTGGCGGAATGGCACAACAACCTCGGCGTCTGCCAGCGAACGATCGGCTCAGTCAACGATGCGATTCTTTCATTCCAGCGAGCGCTGGAGATTAGATCCGATTACGCCGATGCACACGTCAATCTGGGCATGGCTTTCGCTCAGCAGGGCAATCTCGATGCCGCCATCAAATCCTTTCGCGGGGCCATTCAACTCAGTCCGCAATCCGCACCATTTCTGAGCAATCTCGCCAATGCCCTTCGCAACGCCGGCCAAATCGATGACGCCATCGAATGTTATTCCCGCGCGCTGGCAATAGATCCATCCTGCGCCGGCACCGCCAGCAATTTAGGAAACATGCTGCGCGACAAGGGCCAGCTTGATGATGCGATCGCCGCCTACGAAAAAGCCATCGCCGCCGAGCCGCGTTGCCATGTGGTCCGCAGTAATCTCGCCGTCACGCTCCTTGACAAAGGTGAAGTCTCCCAGGCGATCGCGCAGCTAAACATTTGCCTGCAAATCAATCCCGCATTTGCCGAGGGGCACAATAATCTTGGCGTGTGTCTGCGAAAAACCGGCGCGCTCAAGCAGGCCATGGCCGCCTTCCAAAAAGCAATGCAGCTTTCCCCCACCTATTGCGAGGCGTGCAGTAACTTCGCCTCGGCTCTGATCGAGCAGGGAAAAATGCGCGAGGGATTGGCCGCCCATGAACAGGCGATGCGCTTAAATCCTCGGTCGGCTGACGCAATAAATAATTATGCCGTAGCCCTGCAAACCGTCGGCCAATTCAGCCAAGCGGTGGCGATGCTGCGCCGGGCGATTTCGATTAAACCCCAATTCGCCCGTGCCCACAGCAACTTGGGTGCGGTTCTGCGTGAACTGGGCCAACTTGACGAAGCGACCACCGCTTGCCAAAAAGCCATCGAAATCGATCCACGCGCTGTGGAAGCCCACAATAATCTCGCCAACTGCTGGCGGGATCGCGGCCGGCTTGACAAAGCGCTCGCATCATTCTCGACCGCATTAAAACTGGCTCCGCAAGCGCACGATGTGGACAGCAATCGTGTTTTTACGATGCACTTCCACCCCGATTTCGATGAGCGTGATCTGGCCACCGCGAGCCGGCAATGGGCCCAGCGCCATGCCGCCGCATTCACACCGTCGCTGAAACCGCATCGCAACGATTTGACGGCCGATCGGCGACTTCGCATCGGTTACGTATCGCCGGATTTCCGCCGCCACGCCGCCGCCTGTTTTATGCTGCCGCTGCTTGCCAACCATGATCCAAAGCAGGTCGAGATTTTCTGCTACGCCGGCGTCAAGCGGCCCGACGATGTCACCGACCGATTGCGCAAACTCGCGCACGGCTGGTGCAGCACCATCGGCCTGAATGACGACGCCGTTGCCGACATGATTCGCAGCGACCAGATCGACATCCTCATCGATCTGAGCCTGCACATGGCCGACAACCGCCTATTGGTTTTCGCCCGTCGGCCGGCGCCCGTGCAGGTCACCTGGCTCGGTTACCCCGGCACCACCGGTTTATCGACCATCGACTATCGCTTATCCGATCCCCATCTTGATCCGGACGCCGGCAACGATCACGTATACGCCGAGCAAACCGTCCGCCTGCCGCATAGTTTTTGGTGTTACGCCCCAATCGCCAACACGCCGGATGTCAACGAACTGCCAGCTATCGCTGCCGGTCGATTCACATTCGGCTCATTCAATAATTTTTGCAAAGTAACGCCGCCAACGCTGCAACTATGGGCGCAAACGCTTCGTGCAATCCCATCGGCTCGCATGCTGATTCAATGTCAGCCCGGCAGCCATCGCCAGGATGTGCTACGGCAAATGTCGGATCAAGGCCTCGCCGCCGATCGCATCGAATTCGTCGGCCTGATGCGCGACGAGGAATATTTCAAGCTGTACCAGCGGGTGGATGCGTGCCTCGATCCGATTCCATATCCCGGCCACACGACATCGCTCGACAGTCTGTGGATGGGCGTCCCGGTGGTGACACTCGCCGGCCGCACTGCCGTCAGCCGCGGCGGGGCGAGCATTCTTCGCAACGTCAACCTCGGCGATCTGGTCGCCAATTCCGCGGATGAATATGTCCAAATCGCCAGCCGCCTCGCCGCCGATCCTTCACGGATGCAATCGCTGCGCTGCAATCTACGGCAGATGCTCCAATCATCACCACTGATGAACGCCAAAAAATTCGCCGGCGACATGGAAAACATTTTCCGTCAGATGTGGCAAAACTATTGCCTGGCCACCACTGCCAAAGCCGCATAAATACTTGCCGGTCTCGTGTCCCTCACAACGAGCCGCGCACGAAGTAAGCGGTCCCCACGCCACAAAACTCACCAATCCACCGCATCCCCCGGCACTTTCAAATCAACTCTGGCATCTACATCAAACTCGAAGATGCGCTCCGGATGCGTCAACCGCACCGCCTTCACTGCATTCACTTTTGCCAGGGGCGACGACTGATCGCCCAGTCCATTCGTGCCGGTTTGGCTCGACCAATATCGAATCGATTTGCGGCCCTGCCCATCGACAAGGAAGCCGAGAAACACCACCGAGTGTCCCAGCCCGCTTTTCCAACTGATGTTCATGAAATCCCCCGGCCGCGCGTCGATCGGTTTGATTACCTTGCCCGCTCCACCGAGATATTGCACCAGGCAAAAATCCGTCCCAAATCCATCCGCATTCCAATATCCCCACGCTTTCACATCATCCTCACGCCGCGATCCGTCCGGCTCCTGCATCCGCAGCGCCTCCAATCGCTGCGGCGACAACCACGCCCGATCCGCCGCCTCCGGAAAAATGATATTCAGCGCCTCGATAAACGCCGTGTAAGCCGATCCCGAGCAATAGCTGGTGCTCCGCGGCGGATTCAAAAGCGGCTGGCCGAACAATTCCAGTCGATACCCAATCGGCGATTCCGCCGGCTTGGCATGCACGCCAATAAAATATCCGCCACCCTCCGGCGCACTGCCCTGCACTCGATCCACCGCCTTCAGCACCGCCAGATTATATTCCGGCAAATCGCCCCGACCGAACATTTCCGCATGACGAGTATGATGCGCCGGCAACTGTGCCTGAGCTGCCGACAGCACAAACCACCCGCCATCCCGCGCCGGCTGCGTTGCCGGTTCATTCGCATCGGCTGCAATCGCTGCCAGCAAAATCATCCCCAATACCAGCATGCCAATTCGCATAACGCTCTCCGGCTTAATTGTAGCAATTAAATTGCCCCCAACGGGGTTGGAATATAACGCAAAATGCTCAGGAAAGCACCCGATTCCAAACCGAAGCGTCGCACTTTCCGGGGCACTAATAGATGGCCTCCAGGTTGTCGTGAACGCTTGGCCTTCTCTCAGCGGAGAAGGCGTTGAGCCTAAGCGTCGACCGTGAAAGCTCGTTCCGAATTGTGCTGATTGCTAGACTTCAACGTGGTGGTGGGAGTGGGGGCGGTTTAGTTGGTATCACCTTGCCACATTCCGGGCACACGCCGCTCACATTCCCATGCAGAATATATCCACAGCCCACACATCGCCCGTAGAGCCAACGCCGATAAGCTTCACGCTGGTCAACGCGGCGTAGGACCTTCACACCTAAAACAGCAGTGGCGATGCACACGGACGCAAGTGCGATCCAAAGCAGCCACACTTTGTCGAATCGGGCAGCCAAAGTCACCAGTGCAAGGGGAAACAGCATGGCCAGGGGGAACAGGCGGCGGGTTCTCATTATTAGGATCGTATCACCGGAAAAGTGTAAAGAGCCAGTGACGGGAAATTCACCGCAATTCTTACCGCCGTCCGCGCCGGTCCCAAATGTGCAAAATGGTTTCTACCGGCGGAAATGATGACCCCAACGGGATTCGAACCCGTGTCGCGGCCTTGAAAGGGCCGTGTCCTAGGCCTCTAGACGATGGGGCCGAAGTCCGGATCGCTCCGAAGGCGGCTGGGAGGGAGACAATATGGCGAAAAACATCCATGCGTCAACGCCGAACGGAATTGCTGCTAAACTGTTGCCGCTTAAGTTGACAGTGATTGGAGGCCTTTTACAATTCCCCTCCCCCATGGCCGCCCGTTGGCGTAGCGGCAAGAGGGCTCGTAGCTCAGTTGGTTAGAGCGCGTCCCTGATAAGGACGAGGTCGGACGTTCGAATCGTCTCGGGCCCATTGCAACATCCTCAGCCGAACGCTTGACTTAGCGTACTTGCCCGTGTGGGGCAAAGCGGCTCTGAAGCTCAGAATATCCGGTACAGTACCGGATATTCGGCAAACGGAGTCGCCGATGCCATACAACCGTCTTCACGTTCCGTCGTACCGTCACCGAAAGTCTCGCGACCTTGCCATCGTCACGATCAATGGCAAGGACATTTATCTCGGCAAGTTCAACTCTCCAGAGAGCAAGCGAAAGTACGACAAGCTCATTCAGGAATGGCTGGCAAGCGGCCGTGTGATGACATCGGACACGCCCGCGGCCGAAGATACGTTTAGCATCGCGGAACTAATCGTCGCATATCTGAAACACGCGACCGTTTTCTATCGAAAGGATGGACAACCAACGAGCCACCTTCACAATGTCGAAGATGCAATGACCTACCTCAAAGAGCTTTACGGCTTGGAACCCGCGCGCGATTTTGGTCCACTTAAATTAAAAGCAGTTCGCCAGAAAATGATCAGCAAGGGACTGGGCCGAACGACAATTAATAAGTATGTCGACAATCTGAAACGAATGTTCAAGTGGGGCACCGAGAACGAGCTGTTGCCCCCGACGGTCTTTCATGGCTTGCAGGCGATTTCCCCGCAAAACCAAACGACCGAACCTGCCCAACTTGTCCCCATTACTTTGTATGCGGCGCCGTTCCTCCAGGCCCGCTGTCGCTCGCATAAAAACTTATCCATCCGCTTCCGGGTTGGATCTCCCACTGCAATTAGAAGGTAGCAGACGAAAAACGCTGGCAATGGTTGTCAGCGCTTTTGGAAGGTCGTTTGCGAATCCTGAAAACCGAGTGGCCTCATTGTTACATCGCAGTCAAAGCGAAGGACGGACGCGAACACGTCCTTCGCTTTAATTGCCAAGGCTATCCGGAAACTCCACCCACGGCTGGGCCATGGGACATTGACCAGAACAAAATATTGGATTTTGCCAAGTGGCCCAAAGGTAACGGCGGCAGGCTGTCTGCGGTTTTCCGAACCGACTGGAAAGATGGCTCAGCTCTCTATCTGCCGTGCGATCGCGTGAGCATCGAAGGTCACGACAACTGGAAAACCGAAATGCCGTCAAAAATCTGGAGGCCAACTATCGGAATCATGCAGTACTTGGAGCTTGTACATGAACTTCTCAATTGCAGAGACTATCAGCAGGTGGCTTGCACCCAAGCATGAGCTTTCTTGCTCCTGGCGGGTGTGGCGTCGGCTTCTGCACGGGCTTCGTGACCGCGGCCGAGATGCCACTCGCGAGAGTGGCGCATTCCTCCTCGGCCGGCGTGTTAAAGATCGGCTGCGGGTAATCGATTTTATTCTGTACGACGATCTCGACCCCCGTTGCCTCGACAGCGGCATCATCCGGTTTGACGGCCGTCATTTCGGAAAGCTTTGGGAAAATTGCAAGCAACGCGGGCTCAGCGTTGTCGCTGATGTACATGTGCACCCCGGCCGCGTCGAGCAGAGCGACATGGATCGTGACCATCCGATGATTAGCCGTGCGGGGCACGTTGCACTGATTGTTGGCAACTTCGCGGTGTCGCCGGTGCGGCGAAGCGACATCGGCATCTACAAATACAAAGGCTCGAAAAAGTGGGACATCGTTCCTTCGGGAGAACGAAAGCTTTTTCTTCACATCGGGATTTAACATCATGACTACAAGTAACACTTACGACCTTGGAGACACGCTGCACCGCCTGGTGAAACAGGCTCTTGATAACGGCATCTGCAAGAGCATCCCAGAAGCGGAACAGCTCTTTCAACGCTACCGACTACACATCGAAATTACACCGGAGGATGTTGCACGCCCCGACCATCAAGCTTGCCTTTTGACGGTGATCGCACTGGCTCGCCGCGTGTTTCTTGGTGGTGTCACCTGCGATGACGCGGGAGACACAAAGCTGATCGTGCCGCTACCGCTGGGACACACGGTCAATGAAGCGGTGGTGGCCTTGACCGGGCGCCCGAAACGACTCGGGCAAGTCCACAGCCTCAATGTCATCTCAGGATGGCGAGAGAAGAAGCAATGCCGCGAAGAATTCTTCAGGTTGCTGCCAGGAGGCCATTGTCTGGGGGCAGTGCATCGGTTGGCTCGAAGATCTCGCGGCCGTCCATGGCTGACGGTGCTTCGGGCGAGCCGCAGTGGCTGCACTGGCGGCGCCAAACAATGCGATTGCGGCCGCAGGCGGGGCAGGCTTCACGTGCGGGCCAATCGTTGAGGGCGAGCATGACGGTGATTCCGGCCGGGCCGAGAAGAAAACTTGCGACCGACCAAGCAATTGTGGCAGTTTTTCCCAACCCGCAGCGAAGGCTCATCAGCAAACACAGCAGGGCGCACAAGAGGGCCGAAGCCCACATGAAACCCTCGAACAAATGCGGAAATTCATCGCTGCGGATATCGATGACTTCGTCGAGGATCCAAGAAGGCGAGATCGGTCGCGCAGCCAGCGGGAACATGGCGCCGAACATTGCCGTCTCATATTTCTTGGGACTGCGCGCGTCGATCAGCCGCGGTAACTGAGTGCGGCGAATGACCGTCCCGTCGCTGGTGTACTCCAATACGTGATTGTCTTTGCTTGCCGAGCCAGGGGTCGACAGTGCCTGAAGGACCAGGTGCCCGTTGGAAAGCAGCGATGCATCGAAATGATACTGTGTCGGATCGAAAGGCAACGCTGCGCTGAACATCTTGGTTCCATCCGGCTGCAATAAGTACAGCTTATGATACGTGGCAATGATCGCGTCTGAATTCGCAGCCGTCCCCACGGTGGATGCGGAAATGACCGGATCGTCGGGCGTCGCGGTGAAGATCGGCTGCACGCGCCGCTGATCGAGTCGCAGCCAATAGACTTGAGAATCGAAGGCGAATGCGCGCGTCGAGCCGAGGAGAAACAAATTGATTGGATTGCCTTCAAATCGCTGCGCCGGAGCCGACCCTTGCGAAGCAAAGCCGGCCGGCCCGATGGTTCCAATTTGAGCATGGCTATTTGGATCATACAGATCGATGAGGTGCTGCGGCACGTCATAGATCGCGGCAAACGGCAGCCTCGTGCCACGCGGCGCGCCTGAGCGCATCGGCACTACGCCGGGTGTTGGCGAACGATAATTCATCTCCGCATATTCCACGGTCAGCGGCCAGGGAATGTCGTTCTGATCGATTAGATGCGCGCTGAAGCGGGTAAAGAGATTGCTATTCGCAGGGTCATCCAGGTCGACACCCGCATATTGCGGTAGAGGATTGCCGGCCGGATCGGTGATCGACCAGCCGCGCTCGCCATTCTGGATGGTCTGCGTAACGCGAACGGGATTGCCGTTGCGATCGACCTGGTAGTATTGCCATCGTCCGCCGGCGGAAGCAAAGGATTGGCTGATGCCAATCAGAGCCATCAGTACCCCTATGCCGCCCGGGTAGATCGCCGTGCCCAGGGCGAGCCGCGGGGCAAAAGAGGGCGGATTTTCGCCATTCACTTCGAAGATACCGCAAGCTGCGATCGCCCCGATCGCCTGCACGATGACGATGAGCGAAAGTGCTTGCCAAAATTCCCCGATGAAAAACGTGATCATCATGCTGCTGGCCAGCGGCAACCCTAAGGGAAGCAGGCGGGTGCCGAACCATTTCGCCCGCCGTAAGACCAAGAGCATTGCGATAAAGTAATAGCTGCCGGCATTGAGCACATCGGCGAACATCGGCAGCATCATTCGCGCTTGAAATGGCATGGCCAGATTTCCCCGCCGGGCCGCCCATGTCCAGGCGAAAGCGCACGGGATCAGCAGACCGGCATAAAGCAGCAACAGGCCTGCCGCAGCTTTGGTGATGAACACTTTCCGCCTCGATATGGGCCGATGAACGACAAAGCCCCAATTATCCGGCCGTGTCTCAAAGAGCGTCTGTACGACGCCCATCAAAAGCCCCGCCAGCGGCGCGATGAAAACCGTGTGCTTAGGGAAATCGAAAAGAAAATTTGTTCCGGCTTCGCGAATCTCATGAACAACGAAAAACAGCAGCACGCCGCAAATGACCACCGCCCATTTAACATTCTCACGCAATTCTCTTTGGAACATCGCGATCATTGCACACCTCCGACGACTTGCGTCTGGCCAGCAAATTCCGCCGGCCGCGCCGCTTGCAGAGTACCGCCCATATAACTGACAAATGCATCTTCGAGTGTGATGGGAGTTTCATCGACGGCTTGCGCGCCCAACCGCTGCAGTGTGGCGCGCGTGTCACGCGTCACATTCACGATCGTCAGGCGGAGCGTTTTGGCCTGTGGGATACATTGAATGAGTCCGCGGATGGGCGGGAGCTTCGGCGGGGCGTCTTCGAATCGCAGCACGAATTGCTGCACACAGCTTCTAAAAGTCTCCAGCGAACATTGCGCCCGCAGCACGCTGTAATCCAGCACGGCGATGTGGTCGGCCATGCGCTCAATATCCGCCAGCAAATGCGATGAAAAGATGATCGTGCGATCGCTTTGGCGCGTGGCGTAGACCATGGATTCCAGAAGCGACCGCCGCGCAACTGGATCGAGCCCTATCGCCGGATCGTCCAGAATGAGCAAGTCCGGCTCGGGCGCAAGCGTCATTGCCAGACAAAGCCCCGCCCGCTCGCCACGCGACATGTGCCGCGCCCGCGTCTTCGGATCGACGCGGAAGAATTCCAGCACGGTGTGGAATAACTCGCGATTCCACTTCGGATAAAAGCGGGATTGGTACGCCTGCGCGTCTTTGACCCGCATCCATCCATGCACCGGGTGCCCTTCGGCCAAATATCCCACCCGCGCACGAACTTCCGGCGGCAGCTCCTGGCTGTCATAGCCGAGCAGCCGACTGCTTCCCCATGTCGGCGCCAGCAGCCCGAGGATGATCCGCAGCGTTGTCGTTTTGCCCGATCCGTTGCGGCCGAGAAAACCAAAAATCGAGCCATGCTGCACGCTCAGGTTTAAGTCATACACCACGCGCTTGGCCCCGAAGTAGCGCGTTAGGTGCTCGGTCCGGATGACGTAATCATTCATGGCGTCACTCCTCGCTTGAAGTCGGAATCAATTCCGCGAGCTTGCGCTCCAGCGCTTCGCACATTTCCCTGGCAGAGAAACTCAGGTGGATTCCCTCATTCACAAATGCGTCGAGCACGGCGTCGAGCCGACGAAGCCGCTCGGCCTTGGTGAAGACCGGTCGCCGCCGCGCGACAAAAACCCCTTTGCCCTTTTGGGCCTCCAGCGCCCCTTCACGAATCAGATCCGCATACGTGCGGGCGACGGTGTTGGGGTTAATTACAAGCTGCTCCGCCAGTGCCCGCACGCTGGGTATCTGCTCACCCGGAACCAACTCACCCATGGCAATCGCGCGGCAAATCTGATCCGCGATCTGCCGATAAATCGGGGCTGTGCTTCCGGTGGTAATGACGATGTCGAGCGGCATAGGCGATAATCGTCTGTACTAGTACGAATAGTACAGTAACGACGCAAAAAGCGCCTGTCAAGTATTTTTCGGGCCAAGCACCAACAATCGTCCCTTGTCCATTTCTCGCTGCCAGTATTTTCTGAAAAATCCCTTTATTACGGTGTATTTATTCTCAACGGAGAATTACACGAGGCATCGCACGAACCACTCACAACGAAAGACACGTTCGACACTGTGTAGCGGGTGACGGGAGGGAGGAGATCACGTGCCCGAATTTGAAGTCGATGGCTGCTTGCTAATCGATTTTTTGTCATTTTGGAAGATTTCCAGGCGAAAATATTCGGGTCGGAAACGTCTTTACGAATAAGTTCGGATGCATATCGCATTGGAGTCTTGTCCGCGTCTCCGAGTAGTTTGCCATCGCCAATGGGTATGAAAAAAGGAGTCTAGTCCGTCGGATACCGAGGAACTGAGACGGGCGTAAATGGGAACGGAATAAGATATCATTATTCTGGTAGCGGTGAAATCGTTTTGCTGAGGATCGCAAGTGTCGAAATCAAATTCTAACGCATCGGCGAGAATAATCGGTCGGCGTACACTCATAAAAACGGCTACGGGATTGGCCAGCGGAACTCTGGTCTCTTCACTGATTCCCCACGCCACATCTGCCCAGCAAACTACGGCCCCCTCCGACTTGAGCCGGACAATTATTCGGGCGTCGTCAAGCATCGCGAATGTGGAAACCATTGCTGGAAAGATTCGTGGATATATTCGCAACGATATCTATACCTTTAAGGGAGTTCCTTACGGCGCCAATACTGCCGGTGAACTCCGATTCCTCGCACCTTCCAAGCCGACACCGTGGACCGGCGTGCGCACGACGATGCAATACGGTTGCGTCTGCCCACAGCAGAAGCGAGAAAGCTGGAAGCTCGATGAGTTGGCCTTTCTCATGGATTGGGACGATGGGCATCCGGGCGAGGATTGTCTCGTGTTGAATATCTGGACGCCGAGCCTGAGTGATGGCCGGAAGCGGCCCGTCATGGTTTGGCTACATGGGGGCGCTTACATCGTCGGTTCCGGTCACGAACTCAAATGCTATGACGGTGAGAATCTCAGCCGTCGGGGCGACGTAGTGGTGATCACTTTTAACCATCGCCTGGGCATTCTCGGTTATTTGAATTTGTCTGGATTAGGAGATGATCGCTTCACCGATTCCGTCAACGTCGCGATGCTGGACATCGTCCGGGCCCTGGAATGGGTGCGCGACAACATCGCCAGTTTCGGTGGCGATCCGGGAAATGTCACCGTTTTCGGCCAATCCGCCGGTGGAGCCGAAATCAGCGCGTTAATGGCCATGCCGGGCGCACAGGGTTTGTTTCATCGCGCCATAGTTCAAAGCGGCTCGATAAACGCACAAGGCACTCGTGATCATGCCGTCCAACTGAGAGATGCGGTGCTTAAGGAATTGGGTCTGACTTCCTCGAATATCCGGCCGATTCAGAATCTCCCGGTGGAGCGGATCATCGCGGTCGGCACCGCCGTCGCATCGCGGACGGGCATTCGGTGGAGACCATGGGTCGATGGACGAATCCTGCCAAGTAATCCCTTCTATCCAGCTGCACCGAGTATGTCGGCCAATGTGCCCATGCTTATTGGAACGGTGATGAACGAAACCTCGCCGATTGGAGCTCCGAATTCGGAATTGCTCTACGAGGATGTGGAGAAACGAGCAAGAACAATGTACGGCGACAAAGGTCAATCCATCATCGAAATGGCGCGGCGACTGCATCCCCAGGCCAAGTTAGTTGAACTCTCCACGCTACTGGATGCAGACTTTGCTATTAACGCGTTGCTGCAAGCACGGCGAAAAAGCGCCCTTCGCGCGGCACCGGCATACATGTATCTGTTTGCATGGCATACTCCAGTACTCGATGGCCGTCCGTTAGCATTTCACCAATCCGAGCTACCATTTGTCTTCGATAACGCTGATCGCTGTGCTCCCATTACCGGCGGCGGTTCCGAACCGCGCGCCTTGGCGGCCAAAGTCAGTGATGCGTGGATCAATTTTGCGCGCAGCGGAAATTCCAACCATCAAGGATTGCCGGATTGGCCAGCTTTCACAACCGAAAACGGGGCGACGATGGTCTTCGATTCCGTCTGTCAGCTTCAGAGCTATCCTGACCGCCCGCTTCATGATCTGATCACGTCGGCAGTTTTAGACCGAAAGCATTGACTCGGTTTTTTCTCGCCGGGAAAATCCGATGTCATGAAAGAGAGTGGAAGAAGCCTGAAGAAACGTCGCGGAGTTGATGTGCTTGTTCCAAATCTCCAGGAACTCGGCGTTTCCCCAAGGTCTGGCATCGCAATTGGCAAAAAGATATTCCCATTTCCAGTGTGACTCAGCCGACCAATTGGCAACGATATAATGCCAAGCTCCGATGATGTCCGCATTGGCTTTGATGAAATCGATCATAGGTTTATGCCAGTTATCCCAAATCGCCTGCGGGCTGATTGGCTCCGAAAATCCTATATAATAGGGGAAATGTAGGCTTCTTCCGATGTTGTATTTCACCGGCGTGGTCTCGGCAAGCAGTACGGGTTTGCCGCGCTTTCTCGCTTCGTTGAAGATAGTTTCGTCCACGGCATCTGGTATCCACATCGAACATCCCAGCCAGTCCACATAATCGTCGCCTGGATAGAACCGATTGAAAGCCTCTGTGGTCAGCGTCGGCAAGTTGCCAGAAAAATTGGTAGATGCCAGGACCGTTGAAACGTTATCCGCCCGGGCGACGCGAAAGCGATCAACGATACGACGGAACCCCTGCGCGAAGTAGGCTGGGTCATAGTGAAAGTTAGGAAACGGCAACCCGCGGTCAAATTCATAACCGAGACGCAACAAAATTGGCCGGGGCTGAGCCGCGCACCATTCCGCGAGCCGATCAATATGCTTATCGAATGCCCCTGTCGTGAGGAGTCTGTTGTTATCCCTCGTCGATAGATCAGAATCCGCCACCCAGCTCACTGAAAGATGAAGTACGGAATCCTTCAGTGCAGGCAGATTACAAACCCGAGACATGCTGCCCAAGTCCGCGGCACCCGACACCGAACAATAAAGCGTGAATCCTCCCGGCCGAGTTGGCACGTGATCAAGATATCCGTCTCCCATGCCCTCAGATGGACGGCCGCCGAGATGCCCCGCCTCCTGGCCCGCGATGAACAGCACTTTCCCTGGTGCGGGGCGGATCGGCTTGTGACCCGCGAGAGTCGATATGTTCCACGCATGTTTCGGTTTGGCGTTTGGCGATCCCGCACAGCCCGCCAATGCAGTGGAAATAATCGCCCATGCGACCGATCGTGAAGCCGAGGATAGGAAATCGCGGCGAGTTCGATTCATCTCTAATCTGAGCCTTCTTTTGGCCCCCGGAAAAGTTGACCTTACCCCACAAATCATACCAGCACCTCCGTGAGTAAATCCACGTTTGGGCCGCGGGGGGAATGTGGCCTGTTCCGCTGCTCTGTCTACGAAAAAATATTTTCAGAAATGCGTAGACATTTCTACGGCATCGTTCACCTTATATGCGCATGGAGCTAGTCTTGGATGATTCAATAAAAGCCGAGGAGAGGGCTCCATTGCCCGGCAGCAATGACGCTGTCTTCGTGTGCGCGGTTCTTGCGGGTGATACCTCTGCTTACGGCGTGCTCTATGACCGTTACGCTCGACTCATTCGCGCTATCTGCAATGACACAGCCGGGAATCTCTTTGAGGCGGAGGATCTTTGTCAGGAAGTATTCTTGCGCGGCTTTCAGGGTATTAGCCGTTTACGCGATCCCGAAAGATTCGGAGGCTGGTTGCTCGGTATTGCGCATTTGACTTGCCGAGAATGGCACAAAAAGGTGCGGCGCGAGCGGCGACGAAGGAGATCGGTTGAACTCGACCAGATTGCGCCTCCATTACAGTCGAACGCTCGGGAATTTGCCGAGCCACTTCTTTTCGCCATCGGGCGACTTCCACGACGGGAACGAATGGCGTTGCATTTGTTTTACCTCCAGGAGCATCCGGTTGAAACGGCGAGAAATGTAATGGGCCTCTCGCGGTCAGGCTTTTATCGCATCCTTGATCGAGCACGGAGAAGACTCCAGCGTTTGGCAAACGCCAGATCGGAGAAGAGCAAGTGAATATGCAACAAGAGAATGGCCTTCGCCGAGCTTACGAATGCTTCAGTCGTCGCCACGCTGCGCTGCGCAATGAACTGCTCACCAAGATTCGAGACGGGTCGTTCGATGCGCGCGGCCCGATCCGACTGACACGACGATGGCCTTGGGCCGCGGCCCTGGCCGCCTCGCTTTTGATTTCGCTCGTATGCTCAGCGGTCTTTTGGTTTCGCACACCCGTTGCATACGCTGTCGCGGATATTCCCAAGCGGCTAGCGGGATGCGACAGCGTTCTCGTAGATGGATGGGAAGATATCAGGGGCGTTCGCTACCCTATACACCTTTACGTCCAACGGGGCAGGTACTTGTGGGAAACGTCGGTTGCGGGTGTGAATGATCGAGTGTTCAGTGGGTACTACGTCAGTGATTCCGAGCATTATCTTGATGTCTCCGATCAAGATCACACGGCGACATATGGTCAGCAGAATCCGCTGGCTTTTGAACTTGCGGTCCAAGGCGTGTTGCAACTCGGTCTGCCCGAAAAGTTAGTGGGGCCCAATGGCTCCAACTTTATCAAAACCGGTGAGTCCAGCTTAGATGGCTGTCGAATAAATATTTATGAGCAGCGGTCTGGGGGCCATCAACGCGTCATCTGGCTTAATCCTGCCACGGGGGTGCCGGCCAGAGTACAACTTTTCGAGCCGGGCGAGGATAGTCGCGAAAAACAGACAGCTCAGTGGACTATAGCTACGAATGTTTCTCCGCCGCCTGACTTGCCCTCTTTCACTTTGCCTACGGGTTATGCGGTGATACGTCATGATCGAGAGCGAAATGAGGCTTTTAACATAGAATCCGTGGGTGGAAATGGCGATACGTTTCAGGTTCTTTGCGACCTAAATCTTGAAGGTCAAGCCATTTTGTTGTGCTGGCAGCGCTTTGATACCAATAGACGTGCTGTGCCAACCACACAGGGCGATGCCTCAATCGAATCCTCGTCAATGCTCGATTTCCGGCTCGCCAATGGCAGACGAAAATACTTCGCCATCTCTCTTCGCGATGACCCATGGACCGACGGCCACATAGCTCACTGGACGCTGCTCGTGCCCGAAAACGGCAGTCGGGTCGACCGAGCAATGATTAGTTTCAAACAAGCTCGCGGATCGATGTCCATGAACCTTCTCCCTCTCCGGTTCGACCGCACCAGGCTGGCTCAGCTAGTGCTTGAGGTACAGCAAGTGACGATGCCCGCAGGCCATACGGCGTTAAATCTTCAGGAACTTGAAAACATGGCGCAGAGATTTACGGAACGCTGATGGAATCGAAAGTCGAGCTGGTAACTAATTTTGGCCCTCGTAGTGAGTGTCCATTGGGCGATGAACAACATCAGCCCCGGTCAAATAATAAATTATCGAAAAAAATGTCTTCAGTGAGGCGTTCAGAGCGGTACGAGCTCCGAGACCAGAAATAGGATGATGCTTGTCTCGCTCCAGCGGGTGCGGAATCAGCAACCATCCGCGACACTGCCGATTCTATCAAAACAGAAGTAACGGTTGTCTCAAGTTGAGAAAGATAGATCGATGAATACATTAGACAGTAACAGCGAGTTGTCATTGGCTCTTGATGCCGCTGCTGCGGATGAACTGCGAGAGCCGGTAAAAAAGATCGCACACTTTCTCGGTCAGTTGAGCGATGAACAAATCTGCTGGCGTCCAGACGAATCCCCTCCATACAACGACCGACGTCTGCTCCACCCGCCGCAGCCGATTATCTTCGCCTCCTGCTCCACGACAAAGTAAATGCCATCGCGAATGAGCTGACCATCAATGCCGAAAATTGGTCCCAATGCTTTTTCCATTTGTGTGGCGGAATAGTAAGCAGCTTGAAGCGCCCAAACCGAAACTGGAATGAGTGCCTCGAGGGCCGCAATATCATCCTCGCGCGCCAAACGTGGCTACCAATCTATCGCGGTCTGGAGCGGGGAGGTCATATCACCACGCCATTGGGCGCTGTAAACTTCTCGTCCACGATATTGCCTGTATTGCGGGTCGCCGCGGGTTCAAACACCAGAACCTCCACTTCCTCATCGGCCATCGTGCGATGCTCCACACCACGAGAGACGACACAAAACTCGCCTTGCCGCAATACTACACGATGGTCGCGAAACTCGATTATCATCTGACCGCGCCAGACAAGAAACATTTCATCCTCTTGCTCGTGGTGGTGCCATGGAAATACGCCTTGGAACTTCACCAGCTTGACCTCTTGTCCGTTTAGCTGCGCCACGACCTTTGGTCGCCAGTGCTCATTGATTGCTGCAAACTTATTGGCGAGAGAAGCCGAAGTCTTTTGAGGTTCGGGAGAATCTGCGCAAACGAGCTTCGTATTTGAATTGCCCAAATATCCCCGTTGCTCCGCCTCGACCAAAAGTTCGCGGACGTATTTTGCTAATGCGTTCGACCCTGCTCCTATTGGTACCATCCGCTTCTGCACCTGCTCGAGTTTTGTCCCGTCAGGACGCCATGATGATTCGCCTTGTGAGTGAAAATTATTCAGCAGCGGCTGCAACCGATCCATTGCATTGGCAAACTTTGCGTCGGCGGTAACTCCCGTTTCGAATTCCTCCCACAACGCCCGATATTCAGAACCCTGATCGGCCGGAAGCAGACCAAAAAGCCACCCTGCTGCCGCTTTTTCCCTTTCGGCCTTGTCTTCATTAGCCGCCGCGTCGAAGCAACCGGTGTCGCCGGCATCGATTTCCACGACATCATGCATCAACAGCATTTTCATCACGCGCAGCGTGTCGACTGCGCCATCCGCATATTCTGCAAGGAGCGTAGCCATCAGGGCGACATGCCATGAATGTTCCGCAGAATTTTCATTGCGGGAACAGTCAATAAGTCGATTCCGCCGGATGATCGATTTGAGCTTGTCGATCTCCACGATAAATCCAATTTGTTGGCCCAGGCGCTCGGTAGTTTCTTTTTTTGTATTCATTATGCGAAGCCCGCGATGATGATATATATTTCCACGACCAACTGCTCTCATGATGGAATATCAAATCCGTAACCACCAGTCGTCCCATCGTCGATCTGTTCGATTTTTCGCACTGTGTTCACCTCCACGGGATTCGGCTTCGATCTGGCGGGCAAACTTCCGGACCTCAATGACATCCCCGCCTACTATCAATCGAGCGGCCTGTTTGCTCCGATCAGAGATCAGCCGCGTATTCGATAATGGTATCGATAAGCTTCTCGGAAGCCTAGTTTCTCGTACAGTGATCGTGCAGCAATGTTCTTCGCCGTAACTTGCAGGTACGCGTGGCACGCTCTTTTTGTGGCTGCCCATGCCAGCAACGAAACGGTTAGACGGCGGCCAGCGCCTTGTCGGCGTTCCGATGGAGTCGTCACGATGTCGAACAAACCGATCATCTCACTTTCCAAGACTGCCATGCCAAACACTATGGCTCGATCTTCCGTCATGAGCATGGCATATGCGGCCGGCAGGCGTAACGAAGCCAACATAAGATCGTGCGTACGTCGATGGTGGGCGGCAATCCCATGAGCGTCAGCGAACCATGTGCTCCATGACTCATCCGGATTCATACGAATGCGCACCTGATCGTCTTGCCACGAGTTCTGAGGAATCGCGGCAACCATGACGAGGGTTTCATCCATCCGGCGAAAGCCAAGATTGTCGAGGTGTGAATCCACTTCCGTTCCCGCCAACGGCGATATCCGGAAGATCAGCGGAAGTTGTTGTGCGGCGTAAAGCAATTCCGCGTGACGAAAAATCTCTGGAAATGGAACCGTCGGAGCAACCGCATTAGCTGAATTTGCACGTTTCGTATAGCCGTTTGAGAAACGGAATAGCCAACCGTGAGAGCTCTCTGTTCGTAACGCCGGCCACGCGTTGAGGGCTCGTTCTTCGATGGACCTAACGGTGGCCAAATCGGTAACCGGCATAATCATGCTTAATAGCCCTCTTGTCGATAAGTGACTCCTCGTCGGTGCTCGAGTTTCAGCTCGCCGACGTGCGACGAAAGTATCTCGCCGTCTGGCTTCACGATGGCTCATGTACCGGTGGCCACACAGCTCATTGGACGATGCTCATACCCGAGCACGGCGGTCAGGTCGATCATTAAGTCTATCTGCATACAAGGTGAATAGCGCCGCACAATTGTCTATCGCCTTTTGGAAAATCTTGTAGACGACTCGACCGCAATTGCCACATACCTGCAGACGGGGAAAGCGGAAATTCAATTATGGAGCAATTATGAAGTTTACGCGCATTTTATCGATGATTTTATGTGGACTTTTGATTGGCCTGAGTGCCTATGCGGAGCAGGCCGCCCCAGCTCCAGGACAAAAGCCGCCTGTCCTGTCTCTGGTAAAAATATTGCAAGCGCCGGATGGAGGCGAGGCGGATTGGGACAAATTGCATGGCAAAGTCGTCGTGCTGGAGTTCTGGGCGACTTGGTGCGGCCCTTGCGTCGCGGCGTTCCCGCATCTCAACGAGTTGGCCGATCAGTTCAAAGACAAATCCGTCCAGTTCATCGCCATCACGGCCGAGAACGAAGCAGTCGTTACCAAATTCCTCGCCAGCAAGCCGCTGCATACCTGGATTGGCCTTGACACAAACGATGCCACAAACAAGGCCTATCATATAACGAGTATTCCAACCACGGTGGTGATCCGTCCCGATGGAATTATCGATGCGGTGACCTATCCGACTCAACTGAAACCCGAAAACTTACAAAACCTTTTGGCAGGCAAGCCATCGGGATTGACCAGCCAACCGCAGGGAAGCATGATCCCAGTCGGCGAATTGCCCGGTGATACCGATCATTCATCGTTGTTTCAGATCATCATTCGTCCATCCAAAGAAGGTGTTGGAACTGGCAGCAGTAGTAGTAGTGGCGGGGCCGGTCGCGGTCCCTTGGGATATGAGATAGGACGAACCTATTCCCGCCACACAGTTCTCAGTCTGTTGCCATCCATCTATGACTGCGCGCCTGAAGAAATCGTCGTCAATGGCGAGCTACCTCCGGGCAAATTTGACTTGGTTGTTAAAGCTCCGCAGATAAGCAGAACCGACCTGAATCATTTGATACAGGAAGTGTTGGAATCTACTTTTGGATTGAAGTCGCACCGTGAGACCAGAATGACTGACGTCTACGTCGCTACTGCTGCGCAGCCAGCCACAAAACCTCTCAAGCCGAGCAAAAGTCCACGATTTTCCTCACGCAATGTGAACCCTAAACTCGGGACGATTGCAGGGGTCAATCAATCCATGAAGGAGGTCACCGCCTTTCTGGCAAATCGGCTTTCATGTCCGGTGGTCGACGAAACCACTCTCACAGGTCGTTTCGATTTCGATGCTAAGTGGGATCCGTCGGCAACTCCGCAGGCACAAGCACAAGCGATTGGCGAACAATTGGGACTCACTCTCACGGCAGCCAAACGGGCCATTGAAGTGGTGGTTGTAGAAGCCTCACCCATATCCGAAGCCACGCCCACGACAAAGACCGCCCCATAGCCGCGATAATACTGGATAAATGTGGTCAAACATGATAACCAGTCGGAGGTTCTTAACAGGGTCGGCGAAAAAAAATCTGCTTGGCGATATCGCCAAGGCCGTTCGTATAGCGGGGGTTCATTATGTTACTCGTGACATCGTGAAAGCGGTGTTTCGGCTGTGTTTTCGCTAAGTTGCATAAACCCGGATCTCAATCCGTTTGGCTCGAGTTGGCGGAACCCCGATTTGCTTGGTTGCTTATGGCCATCACTCCAACGATTTGGGTTGCTCTTGTCGGTGATTACAATCATCAGGTAACCGCGCATCGCGCGATCCCAATGGCCCTGGAGCTTGCGGCGAGCGACCTTGGAGTTGGACTTTGTTACGATTGGCTGCACACCACAACGCTTGATTCAAATCCTCAAGCCGCTCTGCGGAATTACCAGGGAATCTGGTGCGTGCCTGCCAGCCCTTATGCAAATACAGCGGGGGCAATCGGCGCAATTCGGTTTGCGAGGGAGCATGACCGGGCATTCTTGGGTACCTGCGGTGGGTTTCAGCACGCGCTGATGGAATTCGCCCAAAATGTGTTGGGCCTGCCTAATCCCCGACATGCCGAACTCGACCCCGAGGCAACTGATCCGTTGATCGGTCTGTTGACCTGTTCTTTGGTCGAAACGTCTGGAACGATCATTCTGGCTCCGGAATCTCGGATTGCGCGTGCCTACGGCGTCACGGAAATTGTGGAAGAATATCACTGCCGATATGGCCTTTCTCGAAAACATGAGGCCAAGTTCAAGAAGAGCGATCTGCGTGCTGCTGCGTGGGATGCTCAAGGCGAGGTCCGCGCCGTTGAGCTGGATAAGCATCCTTTTTATGTTGCCACGTTGTTTCAACACGAGCGAGCGGCGCTCAAGCAAAAACTCCCGCCATTAGTCAGGGAATTCGTCCGCGCAAGCATCGGCATTAGCGCATAGGCCTTGGGCATTTGCTCATGGCAAGCCGGATGCCAAGAAGCACGAACAATCCTCCGGCCAGCTTTTCAGCGATCCGGCCAAACGCCGGCCGCCGTTGCAGAGCGGCGCTGATTGACCCGGACGCATAGCCGAGCATCAAGCACCAGAGCGTTCCCGTGAACGTGAAACAGCTGCCCAGGAAGAGAAAGGTGAGCATTCGATGTGAAGTGCCTGGATCCACAAATTGGGGAAGAAATGCCAAGAAGAAGAAGGCAACCTTGGGATTCAAAACGTTCGTCAGAATCGCCTGGCGATAGATCGTGCCGGGTGCAGCATCAGTTTGCTTGCGGGGGCGGCCATTCGTGGCAGAGGGTTTTGCGAGTGTAATGATGCCAAGATAAATCAAGTAACCCGCGCCAAGCCATTTCACAAATTCGAACGCCGTTGCCGAGGCAGTCAGTATTGCCGACAGCCCCAACGCGGCCGAAAATGTGTGGATCATGGAACCCGACGCGATTCCCAGCGCCGAGATCAGTGCTGCCCGGCGTCCCTGCCAGATCCCGCGTCCAAGAATGTACATCGTGTCCTGGCCGGGTGTGAGATTCAGGAGAATTCCCGAAAGCACAAACACGACCAAATGCTGAGTACCGAGCATGGGAGCAAGCTATCCGATAAGTTTGTCGGGTGAAATAGCGTGCAAACCGGTTGTTGGGGTTTCGCAATCACGCGATTCCCTGTATTCCAACATTGTGCCTCCAAGGTTTGGCGGATCGGATTGTCGATGGGGCAAACGAGCTCAAATAATATAACCAGTCGGAGGTTCTTAACAGGTTAAGTCAACAAAATCGGCCTTGGCGCCAGCGCTAACTCCGTTCCTATAGCGGGGCTCGTTATGTTACTCGTCACATCGTGAAAGCGGTGTTTCGGCTGTGTTTTCGGCAGCCCGCTTGCTCATCAGCGTGGACCAGGATATTCGTCACCAACCGATGTTTCAGCCGTTGTTCTCCCTGCTTGCGAGGAATTTGCAGGCTGCGGTCTGCTCTTCGGCAACTGCATTCATTGGACAATCAGGAATTTCTGTCTCGTAATTTCGACGGAGTTTGTTTTTCCCGCGGGATCGATCAAGACCAATTGGACCTTGGTCCCTGCGCTGCCGCGCAGGAGTTTGATGGAGTCGGCAAGGGTCTTGCCGTCGAGGGGTATGTCGCCAATTTTTTGGATGATCAGGCCGGGGGACAACCCTGCCTGGGCTGCGGGAGAGTTGGCAAATACCTTGGTGATCACAAGAGATTTCGTCTGTTTGTCTAAGTCGAGGGCGACGCCAATGCCAACTATTTCGCGCTCAAAGTCCTTGGTGCTGGTTGGCGTCAACGGCTTTTGCTGAAGGAGCGTCCATCCGATTGCTTCAACCGACAAGTCGTTAGCGGTGCTCAATACCACAACGCCGCGGTGCTGCTTCATGTCGAAGCCGACCCACGCATGATAACTGCCCGCGCCACCGGCATGTCCCAGAAGCTGCATGCTAGGGGGCTGAAACGCGCCTCGATCGGTCCAATCCATCGCCGTCTGGCCGAAGGTGCCAAATCCCGGAATCTCGACGAGCCCACGAGAATCCGTATGGCGAATCACATGTGTTTTCTCCATCGCCGCCGCCAGCACGGACGGCGCAAGACCGGCCTGGGCTGATACATATTTGAGCAGATCGTTGGCCGTGGAATGCACGGCGCCGACGGGTGCATATACCTGCAAATTCCACGGTGGTGATGGGTTGCCTGTTTTATCATGGCCCATTGCCAGCCGCGTCTTCAATTGCGGCGTCGGATTAATGCAGGTGCTGTCCATGTGCAGCGGGCGACAAATGCGAGCCACCATAAGCGATTCAAAATCAGTGCCCGCTTTGAGTTCCAGAACGTGCCCCAGCAGGGCCATCCCTACGTTGGAATACTCAAACTCCGTTCCCGGGTCACGGCGCAATGTGTAAGCTGACAGAAAAGCGTACATCTTTTCGACCGTATAGGTTTCGTATTGCTCCTTGAAATCTTTACCCGTCATGTTGTCTGGATTGATCGGGAATCCGGCGGTGTGCGTGGCCAGATCGAGCAGCGTAATTTCCTTGCCACCATGCGTCGGTATTGTGACCGACTTCGGCAAATATTTCTCGACAGGATCGTTGAGACTCAACTCCCCGCGGTCAACCATGTCTTGAAAGAGCAAAGTCGTGAACGTTTTGCTAACCGATCCAATGAAAAAGACCGAATCACCGTTCGCGTGCTGGTCTGTGCCGTTGTCCAGACTCCCGGCACTGATCGTCGTGCTCCCGTGTTCGTCCACAAGTCCGATGACCATACAATCGGTTTTTTTGTCAAAGCGGGAATGCACGAATGTCTCAATGGACTGGAGGTAATGGTCGTCCGCCCCCATGGACACTCCGGGACTTATGAGAAGCAAGCCAAAGCACAATGCCGCGAGGATTGTCGATCTCATGTTCTTGCCTCTTTTTGTTACACCGATCTGCTGCTGAATACATCGAAGATCAGTGGTATTCGATGACCGCGGTCGACGCGAGGTGCCCGAGGTTGTTCGACGCAGGATATCAAGGATGCATTCCCGCACGCTCGAGCGCGGGGGAATTGGCCGTAGCGACTTTAATGCCTTTTCCAGTTGGCGCTGTTGACTACTCATCATGATGTACTCCAGACGTAGCTGGTAAAAAGATCGGCAGTTTGCCGGATTCGCCGGGTGCATGCATTGTTCATTGTGAAGTTGGTATCGGCGCACTTGGCGCCCCAGGCGGCACTATGGTCGCTGAGCCCTCGATAAGTCGGCCGCCCATCGGCTTCATCGCCCCCGCGACACCAAGGTTCTCCATCAAGAAGGCGAGACGATCGGTAGCGACGTCAATTTGTTGGGCCGTCGTGGTGCCACCGCCATGCCCGGCGTTGCGCTCGACACGCAATAACACCGGCGCATCGCCTCCTTGGCAATACTGCAACATGGCGGCGAATTTAAAGCTATGCATCGGCGGCACTCGGTCGTCGGTGTCTGCTGTCGTTACAAGCGTTGCCGGGTATTTCACGCCTTTCTTGAGATTGTGGTATGGAGAGGTCGTCAGCAAAGCACGGAACTCGTCCGGGTCATCCGGCGAGCCATATTCAGAAACGGTGTATGGGCCGACTCCAAATTTGCTAAAGCGGATCATGTCCAGATTTCCCACGTCTGGCAGGCATGCCCCATATAGGTCCGGCCGCTGCACCATGCACGCTGCCGCCAGTAACCCGCCGTTACTGGTGCCGTAGATCGACAACTTTACTGGCCGGGTGTACCGTTTGGCGATCAGGTATTCTGCGGCGGCGATGAAGTCATCGTAGGCTCGCTGGCGGTTCCGTTTGACGGCGGCCTTGTGCCAATCTTGTCCGTACTCTCCGCCGCCCCGAATGTTGGCCACCGCTAATACGCCGCCTTGCTCCAACCACGCAATCCACGCCGGGTCAAAGTCCGGTGCCAGCGAGACGTTGAAACCACCGTACCCGTGCAACAGAGTCGGGTTGTCGCCGTCGAGCGTCAGCCCTTTTCGATGCACGATAAACATAGAGACTCGCGTTCCGTCCTTGCTCGCGTAGAAAATCTGCTGGACTCGGTAGTCGCCAGGGTCGAACTTCACCGCCGGTTTGCGCCAAAGGCTTGTCTCTCCGTTGAGCAGATCGTGGCGGTAAACGGTCGGCGGCGTCGCGAAGCTGAGATAAGTGAAGTAGAACTCGGTATCGGATTGCCCCGCCTCGATACCCCCGGCCGTCCCAATTCCCGGCAGTGGCACCTCGCGAACAAACGTGCCGTCCTGAGAGAATATCTTGAGCTGAGTATGTGCGTCCGCGAAGTAGTTGCACACGAGCCGGCCGCCGATCCGGTTGACTAGCAACAGCGTCGCGTCGCTCTGCGGGACGATCGTCTTCCAAGTCCGAGGGTCAGGCGCGCGGGCGTCGACGGCGACGATCCGGCCGCGGGGTGCATCGAGGTCGATCTGCAAGTAGAAGACTGGGCCGTCGTTGCCGATGAGTCGGTAGATCGCGTTACCAGAACCGACCAAGTCTATGAATGGGCTTTCGGCCTGGTGCAGGTCCTTGTACACGTAATGCGTGTTACTGCTGCGGCCCCCCTCGGCCAGTCGGATGACGAGGTAGCGTCCGTCGTCGGTGAGGTGAGCCCCGACGAACCAAGTCGGCTGATCGGGACGTTCGTAGATCAGCGCGTCGTCGGCCTGCTGCTTGCCCAGACGATGGAAGTAGATCTTTTGGTTCTGCGGGGCCGTTAGGTACTTCTCGCTGGACTTTGGTTCCGGGTAGCGGCTATAGAAAAATCCTGTCCCGTCTTTCGCCCAACTCACACCGGCGAATTTTGTCCACCGCAAATCGTCGATAAGTGTTCGGCGCGCCGCAACATCAAGCACTTTCCAGGAGATCCAGTCGGAGCCAGACTCCGATACGCCGTAGGCCAGATATTTGCCGTCCGGAGAGAATTCCATTCCTGCCAGAATCTCACCCTTGGTCCAGCCGTTGGGGTCGAGCAGTACCTTCGGCTCGGCGTCGGGCGTCGTCGCGGTGCAGACTACATCCTGATCCTGGAGTCCATCGTTTAGAGTGAACGAGTAGAACCGGCCGGCGACCTTCTTGCGCGGCGGCGAGACTCGCTGATAGTTCCAAAGTTCAGTGAGGCGCCGCCGGAGGAGGTCTCGCGCGGGGATGCGCTCCAAGTAAGAGGCCGTCACATTGCTCTGCGCCTCTACCCAATGCGCGATTTCCGGGGAGTCACGCAGGCTGGCTTCCAACCACCGATAGGGGTCTTCGACAGGGATGCCGTGGAGTATGTCGATCTGATCGACCCGCCGTGTCGGGGGGTAGACGATCGGTGCGCCTTCAGCAAACGCGATGCCGACCGTTGTCGTCACAACCAGTAATACAAACGTAATTCGATTCCATCGCATGAATGAACTCTTGATTGCAACAGGGTTGGCTATCGGCTCTGCATGGACCATCCGCCTCTAAAGAACACTAAATGCCAATCGGATAAGGTTAAGGGGCTCTGACTTCGCAAAAAGGTAGCACAGCGCCGACCACCGATCTGGAGGCGCCGGCCGAAAAACGCACGGCACGATCGTTGCCGACTCCGAGTCGACAATGCCATATATCTACGTTGAAGTGCCGGGAACAACACGAAGCCAGTCGGGTCAAACTTTCCGAAGTGAATGCGCTCCATGCGTAATGAACATGTGCAATCACACAGAGAAGACGACACGGGGACGTTTTTTTTCGGAACATTCTCTGAAGGATGGAATTTTGACGCTGGACTCTTGCGGTATGCTCTTGAGCTATGCCAGAGGAAACAGCCCTAGGGAACGATTTGCTTTAGCTGAATGCTCAAACCTCTCCTCCTTCGGGTGGCCCAGTTCATTACTACTCGATTGTCATCACATCGCATTCATTATTCGACGGTGACACGGTTGCGTGAGACAAAATATTAATGTCCCCATCCCGTCCCCTTTAATTCGCGTAGTACAGACTCATGTATTTCGGTACGAAGCCTTGTGACTTCGGCTTTGTCCGGGCGGGATTGTGAGCCAGGCCGAATCAGGCTTCCACAAACGGACCAAATACAGAATCTGCCCGGTATGATACGCCGCATGACTCAACCCGCGTAAGAGTGCTTGTTGCACCGAATGCGGTTCGCCACGAATCATGACGGTCTGCTGCAGGTCCGATTGTTTCAGCGACTTGAGCGTCTCCTCGAGCACGCTCCAACCTGCTTCCCACTGCGCCATCAAGTGTGCTCGACTGTCATCCGATCCCACCAAAAACTCATCGTCGCGGTTACGGCTCGGCATGTCTCCGTCGTTTGTCAGAAAACCGGTCCATCGCGAACGCAGATTCCCAGCCAAATGTTTAACAATCAGCGCCACAGGATTAACCTGTTTGTCAGGTCGGCGAAAAAACGCATCATCATCCAGTTGCGCCATCGCACGTTCGGCGAGTTGCCGGTGCCGCGAAAATTCGTGTTGAAAATCTGAAAACATGCTGCACATAAAATATCAGAAAGTCTGGACCGTGCCAGGACTCTCGCAAACCGTGACTTCCGTTTTGACAGAATTGGCAATGAAGCATTGTTCGTGAGCGAGGTGATGAAGTCGTTCCTCGTCGGCATGCGTTGGTAATTTCTCACCGCTGTAAGAAATCTTCGGCCTAAGCCTGACGGAACTGATCCACGGCGTGCCCATTTCATTTTTAGTCATGACGCCAATTGCCACATCGTCGTAACTATCCACCTGAAAGCCCCGTTGGGACGCAAGCCACAGATAGGTCAGCATGTGGCAGCTTGAAATGGCGGCAACGAACGCTTCCTCCGGATCCACGTTGGATGGATTCGAATAGGGTTCGGAGACAACCGAAGGTGAAGGTGACGCAGGCAAGGTCATTCCGCCATCAAAAGTCCACGTGTGCTCTCGAGAATACTTCCCCTTGAGAAAATCACCACCCATAAGTTTCCAATGAATGGTGGCTTGATGGTGCGACATATCAATGCTCCCTTCAGTCTTCGTCAGGCTTTCAGTCCAGGGTCGCCAATACGAATTCTTGGGTTGTGCGGAGATGTGCCATCAGGCACTGCGTTGCCGACTCCGAGTCGACAATTTTGCAAAAAGAATCGGCTTTGGCGACAGCGCCAAGGCCGTTCAAATAGCGGGGGCTCGTTACGTTACTCGTCACGTTGTGAAAATCGCGTTTTGGGGGGTTTTCGGCGTGTGGCATAGACTTGCTGTATCCCGTAGACGGCTACGTTTACAATCCTTTTATGGCCAGAGAGGAAAGGACGACGCGAACCGGCGGGAAGTGGCCAAAGAAATGAGCCGGCATCTGGGATGAAGCGCTATGTTCTCATGCCGGCTCGTTACTAAACTCGACCCCGGCTTTATGCTTCTCCCCGGGGCTATTATTGGCGAGAGTGCTTTTGACGGCGTACATAAAGGCATGCAAATCTTGCGGGCCAAATCTGACGATGCCGGTGCGCTGACTGAGATTGCGCTCACTGCAAAGCGGCACTGGGGTTATCCAGAGCGATGGATCGAGAGTTGGCGTGACGCATTTACGATTGATTCGCAGTTCATCGTCAGTCACGAGACGTATGCGGCGGTCGTGGAGGGTCGCCTTGTCGGCTTTTATGCGCTGGGCCGCAAAGAGAGTAGGCTGCATTTACAGCACATGTGGGTATTGCCCATGGCGATGGGCCGGGGAGTCGGGCGTTCGCTGTTTCACCATGCTCTTGAGCGCGCACAAGCCTTGAGATTTCGCGAGTTTGAGATTGAGTCAGATCCGAACGCGGAAGGCTTTTATCAACGGATGGGAGCACGCGGTGTTGGAACAAGCATTCACGAGTTGGAGCAGGGGCGACGTGAGTTGCCAGTTCTGATTTATGAGTTTGACCATGCACTGAGATTGCAAAATCGCAAACCGAATAGTTATCAAGTATAGTTCGAAAGATGGTTATACAACCACTCGCAGATATACCCGAGGCTATTCCGGTCCTAGCGCAATGGTTCCATCGAGAGTGGTACTGTTTTGACGGGCGATCGCAACAAACCATTGAAGTTCAGCTCACCGAGAACTTTGAGCGCAATCGCATCCCAATCACCTTCTTGGCCATGAACGCTGACCAGATCATAGGCACAGTTTCTATCGACAAGTCCGACCTCCCACGCTTCGATCATCTTTCGCCTTGGCTGGCATCTCTTTATGTCATTCCTGAAGCCCGGGCGGCTGGAGTTGGTACAGCACTCATTTGTCACGCTCAACGGTTTGCTGCATCGCACAGAATCGATCGGCTTTATCTCTGGACACCCGGGCCAATTTTCCTTTATGAGAGATGCGGTTGGACTGTTTGTGGGCACACGCACTACAACTCCCATCCAATTATATTGATGTTTTCCGTGCCACCCAAGGTAGAGTGACGTTGCGGCACGACTAAAAGTACGCAAACAAGTTTTGGTAAACATTCCTCCTCTGCCCCATGCACCTTGTCATGTTCGAAATCGACGGCACACTTACAGAGACCATGAAGGTGGACGAGGAGCGCTTCGTTCACTCACTCAAGGACGTGTTTGGTTTCGCCGACGTCGATACCGATTGGTCACATTATCCACGCACGACGGATTCCGGCATCTTCCACGATGTTTTCACGTCACGCATCGGCCGGTCACCGACGGCGCAGGAAGTTTCGCGATTTCGCCAGCATTTCATCCAATTGCTAGCCGCTGCTTCATCACAGTGTCCATTTGCACCGGTCGTTGTGGCTGACGCGTTGCTGTCCCGGCTCGCACTGGATGGGTCGCATCGGGTGTCGCTTGCTACTGGAGGTTGGTGTGATTCCGCCCGCCTCAAGATGGCCAGCGCCGGGATGTGCTTTGATGACTTTCCGGCGGCATCAGCGGATGACGCACTCGACCGGGAGTCCATTAGGAGGCTTTCCAAGCAGAGAGCCGCCGAACGATATGGCGAGCCATTTGCCTGCACCGTGTATGTTGGTGACGGAGTTTGGGATGCTCGTGCCTGTAAGCGTGTTGGCATTCCATTCATTGGCGTTGGCGCCGGTAGTCGAGCGACACGATGATGTCGAGTCAGGAAAGCCCGATCTCTCGCTGTTGAGCGGTGGCGCTAAACTGCTCAATCGCGTTCAGCCACTTTGGTTTCAATTGCGGCAGCATCACGCCGAGTTGGCACCGCGTTGGGGTATGGGAAGAGAATCCTGCGTACCATCGTAACTTTTCATTTAGCGCTTCGGGGTCGAGGTCATCGGGATTGAAAGAACCACCGACCCACCTCAAGTACCGCTTGTGCTCCGGGTGCTTTGGGTCCGTGCAAGCCTGAACAAACTCGGCGAAGCAACGAGCGTGCGCGTCGCGGAATCAGTCGCTTGTGCGATTACACCATTCTTAACTCAGAGATGAACGATAAACGTCGGCCTCAGACGGGCCGAAGTATTGATGCCAGTGGCGTTTGAGAAGACAATCGCCGGCAGAAGACGTAGCGACGCATCGGACACTCGTCGCTCGACGTTCTGACCAGAAGGCGACGATGGCCAAGGCGATAAAGGCGAGGCAAAAGGGCGACACGTTTCAGTCCCGATGGTTCTGGGTACAAGCGCTCCAGATGGCAACCTCAGATCATATCGCATACCAATAATCGTATCTGGTAAGCTAAGGGATGGTCGCCGCGTGTTTTATTTAGCCGGATTTTCCCAATGCATATCGTCCGCGCCAAACCTGAAGACGCTGATGCCCTGACTCAGATCGCTCTCTGTGCCAAGCGGCATTGGGGATATCCGGACTCGTGGATGGAAAACTGGCGAGATGTGCTGGCCGTCGACATGGAATCCATTCGTCGCGACGAGGTTTATGTCGCGATCATCAATGACGAGATGCTTGGATTCTATACCCTGGCGGCGGAGGGTGAGAAGCTTTATCTGGAACATTTGTTCGTTTTGCCCAAGGCAATGGGACGAGGAATCGGCCGCCGATTGTTCGGCCACGCGCTGAATCGTGCGACTGAGAAGGGATTTGTTTCACTGGATATTGAATCGGACCCGCATGCCGAAGGGTTTTATTTGCGAATGGGCGCTGGGCGCATAGGGATGAGGATCCGAGAAATCGCCGGGCATCGCAGAGAGCTACCGCTTCTGGTCTGCAAAACAGATCGCACCGAGGAAAGTCCGCGAGTCATCCAGAAAAGTGATCTTCGTTCCCTAAGCTATGCTGAATTCGGGCAGCTTCTGGACACTCTGGCCGATCGCGTGGCCGAGTTCTGCGTCGAGCGCGGTATCCGGATCGATGTGGTGGTGCCGATCTTACGCAGCGGAGCATTCCCCGGTTGCCATTTAGCGTCCAAGCTCAGCGTAACGGATATCCTGCCCCTTCAATATAAACACACATACAACTGCGAACGTCCAATTCACCAGAATTATGCGTTGCCTGTGCCTATCCGGGATTTGAGCCATTGCACGCTATTGATGGCCGATACCAATACCGTCACAGGTGAAATTGCCCGGCGCGCCGCGGCGGATATTCGACAACGATGGCCGGCCGTCACAATTATCTTCGCGACCATGATGCTGGATGTCTCGCTGGCATCCATCCCTGGCATAGACTTCATCATTTGGGCGCAAAGGACCAATGAGCGACGAGGCCTCTCTCCGAATGCGGCCGCCGCCGCCGAAGTTTCAAACGAGGTTTATGTTTTTCCCTGGGAGGACATAGATCAGCAATGGGCCGAGATTCAAGCTGCACAAGTAGCGATCACGCGCCCCGCCAAGAGCATAAATGGTGGCCAAAGTTGAGGGGATTTTATTCTTGGATTTCGAACCCGTGTGGCCTGTTGCCACGATCATGTCCATTTAGGCTGTTACCATCGAAGGGGGCCGTCGCTAATTGGAGTGACGGGAGTCACGTCATTGAGGGCGGCAGTTTAGAGAAGACGATTTCGAAGATTCGACGCTTAACAGCGTCGTCGGCAGTAAGCCACTGCTGCCGCATCATTTGGAAAAAGTTGCAAAACTTTCGCCCAGTTCGCTGATTTCTCCTCCTGCGACCCCGGAAAGGGCTTCAGCGTCGCGCTTGACTTTGGATGGGTCATAAGTGACTA